>Ga0307518_10000006_pt1 | contig 138630 bp, 193 predicted proteins | sample 25_EM_MG_FD_203889 | JGI IMG/M metagenome (GOLD analysis project Ga0307518, IMG submission 203889) | Populus trichocarpa ectomycorrhiza microbial communities from riparian zone in the Pacific Northwest, United States - 25_EM | ecosystem: Host-associated > Plants > Roots > Unclassified...
GCTATATATATGGGCACTTCTGCTTATGTAAGCAGAAGCGCTACTACACTAGTATAGACCACCTAGTGGTCAGCAGTAAAGGGAGATTACTCCCTTTACACTGTGTCTGATTGTCTGAATGTGTCTTAAATTACTGTAAGTACTACTTACTATCTAACCATCTGTTCAGCTGACAGTCTAGTGTGTCTCATTCCAGACACTGTTAGACATGTCAGACACTTCCAGACAGTCAGACAAATTGTCATGTTGCTGATGCAGGCCTCATCAAATTTTCTCATCCTCCAGCTGACCCTAGTTTGCCATGTGTGCCACCTGTTGGCTGGTTCCCCTTTTGCATTGAATTGCTGATTAGCAAATACCACTAGGAAACTGTAGCTGTTCTATCATAATACCATACACTGGCCAGTCCTGGTTTTGCCATCCTGCTCAAATGTCAGCCTGACCTTGTTTTACAGTCCTTCGGCCAGCACCAACTAGTCCCACTTTTACGAGGGCCAGTGACTAAACTATCTGGTAACTGCTGTCACAATCTGTACTATTATGGTAATTACTGTAAGCCCTGTTCCAAAACAAGGGATTTGCTAATGAGGGTTCTCTCAGTAGTAGCTGGCACACTGGAAAACCTGGGCACCCCATGGACAGTTTGCTGATGTTGGCTAACCAAAAGGGCCAGTTTTCTGACAAATTCCCAGCCTAGGCTAACCCCTGCCTCACCCTCATTTGTGTTACTCAACCAGACTTTCAATGTCCAGTTATCTGGAGTAAACCCAGACACTGCTGCTTGAGCACAAATTGAACCCTTTGGGAGGCTTGTTGAAGAGGGTCAGAAGTCATGCTAGCTAAATTTGGATTTGTGAGGGAGTAGCACTGAGGGAGGGTATCTGTTAGATAGGTTTTGCCCTGCAAGAAAACCCCATCAAGACACGACCATGGGAACCTCATGAAACCAGTACCTGCCTTATATAACATCTTACATAATTAGACTCCGCAAACCAGCACTGTTACACGTGACCGGGAATTCACTTCGGCAAACACGTTTGGTTTCAAGCATGGACTCGAAGTCCAATTCCGCTCGTAGGCCGGATGCAAAGAAGAAGCTCGTGGTGGTGGGCGACGGTATGCGAGATACTCTTTTCGTGCAATAATAATTCAGTAACATCGTACGAAGGCGGCTGTGGGAAGACATGTCTGCTCATAGTCTACGCGGAGAATCGATTCCCAGAGGTACGTTCCGCGGCGTCTCGAGTCATCCAGTGGACATTGATAGTGGGGCAGTCATATATTCCGACAGTATTCGAAAATTACGTGACGCTCGTTCAGTTCGAGGGTAAGGTGGTAGAACTTGCGCTGTGGGACACCGCTGGTCAGGAGGAGTATGATCGATTGCGACCGCTGAGTTATCCGGACAGCGATGTTATCTTGATTGTCTTCTCTATCGACTTTCCTGTCAGTCTGGGCAATGTTCAAGACAAGGTTTGGTGTATCGCTCTCCGCTGAAGTCGGCTCAACGCTATTGCAGTGGTACCCAGAGGTGGCTCACTTTTGTGAAGGGACGCCGCTTTTGCTTGTTGGCACGAAGACTGATTTACGTAGAGACGAACAAACACGACGCATGCTAGCTGCGCAGGGACTAGTTCCAGTGACACCAGAACAGGGCGCTACTGTAGCAAAAGAAATCAGTGCCAAATACATAGAGTGCTCAGCCAAAACAGGTACAGGGGTGCAGGAGGTGTTCGACCTTGCTCTCAAAGAAAGTATGAAGGGTCGGTGGGGAAAGATTGTAAAGCAACGACGTTGTGTAGTAGTCTGACCCTTAGTGCAAGTCACAACATGTGAGAGCCTGCATGGCTAAGACAAGTGCTGCTGCCCATCCTGCCTGATTTGTCTACCTTTCCCCCGAATTGCCCAAAGTCCCCAATTTGTCCTCACCATAACTCTAGGATCAAAATCTGCAATCTCCCACTTTTCACTTCCAAATGGATTCTCGCCAGGGGTTATGATCCACTCAAACTCACCCATGACATCTGGTGCTACCTCCAGGGACCGAATATCTCTCTCCACGTCCACCGGTGAAAAACCAGTTACAAAAATAGCGCAACGCGTTGACAACATTGCCGGAACGACTGCACCCCACTCCGAAGGCGATGCTATCTGCAGAAGGGGCTTCGCATCAAGCTCCGACAATGATGTCATCGATGGAAAGCCAAACCCCGGAGAGAAGAGGAAGAAAGCGTCTGTGTATGGATCAAAAGTCTCTTGAAACTGTGGGTGCACCTCCGAATAATTCGCTTGGATACCTGTGATAGTGAGTTGAGGGGAATATGGGATCGTATAAGATGGGGCGCCGTATAGCTGGATCGAAGAGCGAGTACGCTTCAGACGGGCAATAGGTTTCGGCGTGGGGGGTTCGTAAACATTCGGGACATATTCAGAAGCCCCTTCTACGTTCACCTCAGTTTGCTGAATTGCGTTACTCAATGGAGAAGAGCCGCTACTCTGGGGAACGGGTTGATCCACTTGCTTCGGGAGCGAAACTTGGGGGCCAATGAAAAACAAGTGAAAATTACAGGAAGGAAAGAGCATGCACAGCTGCTCCCAAACATGAGGAGGTAGTGAGGACTCTGCACGAGCGCCCAGGATGAAGATCCTTATCTGGGGCTTCGGGGCACCAGCTTCCTCTGTGTCAGGAGCGCCTGGGGGAACATGAAGCATTGTGCGTAATGCTACGAACAAGTTCCTCAACGAGAGAAATAAGCAAATAGAAACAACCCACCAGCTAGCGACCTGCTACCCTCTACAGTGACGCGCTGATTGTTCAATGTCAGCCCACTGTTTTGGTGGAGGACGGAGCCTATGGTAAGGGGATATGTGAGTAATTTACTGGCATGCCTCCTCGAACGCTCGGTATCCATTGACGGGAAGCCACGAGTGTACCAAAAAAGGTCCCAGTTCGCGAAAGATATGGCTTCCTCATACGCCTGCGAACCTATCTAACATGTCAATCTCGAAGTCATTACCTACAACTTAAGAGTTGGCACCTGGCAATTGAAACTCATGCATCTTTCTCCCACTCCTCAAGTCATGTTCATCCTCGTTTACTTGGCGTAAGCGTGAACAATACTTGTTATGTTCCTCATCCATTTCCCAGTGCTCTTTGGAACAGTGCGACGGCCAACCACAATCGGGGCACTCGTATTTCACAAGTGACGGATTCACTTTATGCGTATGTCCGTTGGTAGGACACACCGGGCACGGTGCAAGCGACCTGATTGCATCTCCTCGTGCACGGACTGCAGGGAAAGGCGACTGTGAAAATGGAAAGAAAAGACCATCCTCGCTGTGGGAGGCTTTCGATTTTCCAAATAGATTCAGGAAGGATCTGCAGCATCCAATGCTTTGGCGACTGATTGCTGGTACAACATTCCGCACTGTCGAGCGGAGGAGCAGGGACATATTGAGCGTCAAACGCGCAAAACCGTAGGTAGTCTAGTCATATGCTGACAAATCTCCATTGTAGCATTTCGGGTTTCGAGTTGCTTTGCCTTGTCCTTGGCCGCAATGACGCAGGTTGAAAGCGTTCCCCCCAGAACTGCATCTATTTCGAGGAATACCAACGAGACAAAAATTAATGTCAGCCTGAATCTCGACTGTGCGCCAGGTGCGGGAAGCGTGCAAATCATTGAGGTCTCGACGGGTATTGGGTTCTTGGACCACGTCAGTTATACTGATCCATCCTTTGCGAGTGGATGTTCAAGCGTGTCATTCTACTTACAGATGTACCATGCGCTAGCCAAACACAGCGGATTCTCTTTGACGATGAAATGCCAAGGAGATCTTTGGATCGATGATCATCACACAGCAGATAAGTCTTTTTTTCTGGCCAATTCACTAGTGTGAGTACTGACCTTAGATGCACAGGATAGCGCGATTGCATTTGGAACAGCTTTCAAGCAGGCCCTTGGAGAAGTCCGTGGTATCCGTCGATATGGAACGGGTTTTGCTCCCCTGGACGAAGTGCGAGTTATCTTATCGGAGGTTTGACACATTGCCCACGCAGCTCTAGGCACTTTCCAGAGCAGTGATAGACATCTGTTCCCGTCCATACTGTGTCACCGACCTTGGTTTGCGTCGAGAGAAAATCGGCGATTTATCAACCGAAATGATACCCCACATTTTCTACTCTTTCGCGATGGCCGCCGGCGTAACGCTTCATATCGATGTGTTAAGGGGAGAAAACGATCATCACCGGTACGCACAATCAGTGTCCCTACACAGTTATCTTCATTTCACAACGCCACAGGTGTGAATCCGCATTCAAAGCACTCGCGCTGGCCATCAAGCAGGCAATTGAACAAACTGGTGGGACCAATGTTCCAAGCACCAAGGGTGTGCTCTAATATCTAGTCTAACACCGGTTTGAGAGTGTAATACAAAGATGGATACTATTGTGCACAGAAAAATCCGCAAGCATAGGGATACCGACTACTAGTATGATTTATCGAAAGCTCTTATGACCAGAATATGCATCTTTTCTCTTGAGGTGGATTCAGCTATTCCCGGTGAGAGTGAGCACTCTGGTTCAAGAAGAATAAATGCACTTACCTTGGCATACTTGGAACACTTGAAAGCTTGCGCGAATTCGGCGATATTGTAAACGGTGCCATCCGTGCGATAACGGTTTGGGGAATGGGGATCAGAACGGATCCGCTGTACCTGGAGACAAATAGAATCCCAGTAGCTCACAGGAAGGCCTTGAAGGACGTACAGCATCAGCGGGCCTGTTACTCATCGCCCACGTTCGAGCAAACGATATGAAGAAAAGCTGCTCCCTACACATGCTGGATTTAGTAAAAGCCAATGACCCCAACAAAGCAAGTCGACTACCTCGTGTAATTCAAACCCGGAAGGAGGTATTCACGGCCAGCGTCATAGGAGTCTTCGTACTGAGCCTTCCAAGCTCGGAAAGCCTGTATGAGACCCGAATCCCCGATGTTTTCTCCGGCAGTCCTTTGAAGTTGTCAACATCCTGATGGAATGACCTTTCCACAATAAAACTCACAGGTTGCCCTGATGTGTCGTTCCAAGTTAGTGATGGCATATTCCTTAAATCACTTACATTGACATGGATAACACCTCCTTTGCCATCATCTACAGTATACCCTAATTATTTCACAATCAGGGAGGGTACTGCAAAGCTCTGAAGGACACCCAACTGGAATACTGTTTAATGATACAGTCTTGACGAATTTGGTAGGCATCGCTAGTCTGACGAGTCCACCATTCCTCAAGTTTGCCTTGTTGATTGTATAGTCGGCCGGCAGAGTCAAAAGCGTGCTATCGAAACGGATGAGCGCTACACGGATTGTTAGGTGATGGCTACCAACCGTAAGCTCGTGTGCAGCGACCATGCCAAACGACCCATAAGACAGATATCCCGGCCTAAACACTTTAAACAGAGCGCTCAGGATATACAACATTCACCAACCATTCGTGTGAGAAGAAAGGCGGTTGAAGGATACCCGCAGGGAACACGATCTGTCGAATACTGAGTAGACTAGCCATAACCAGTTCTTGGGTTGCCCACCTCGTTGCCAGTCGGATTGTAATAAGCGTTGACAGTTGCTGGAGTCATTTCCCACTCATCCAAATTTCTCGGCTTCCCGAGTTTCTGCCACATCTTGTACACATCAGAAGCACTAAAAATCAAACAAGAATGAGCACGTGATTTTGGGTCAGGAAAAAAAGACTGACGCAGCGCTGAGCATGTTCTCAAAGAAGGTATCTATGTGAACTTTCACGAGGGTGTAATAGCCCACAAGTGAACGAGGATCGCGAGTGTCTGGTGAGAGCGGAAAACCAACTTTCTTCCGGATTGCCTCGGCTTTCTCTTGCGCTTTGCGTGCTGACTCTCCATCCATCCATTCGATACGTTCCAACGATCGTTCGAACGCATCAACGATATCTGCAGTAGACCATGAGCTTTCACTGAGCATTAACAAGTAGCCTGCTCTTACTGGTAATGACTTCGGAGGATTTCGCTCTGGAATTTGCGGGGAAAGTCGTGTTGACGAAATACCTTCCTGTTGCGAAACCCATAGCAGATTCGACTTGGCGCGTGCAGAACTCCGACCTTTCCCCTAGAGCCCCAGGTCGAAGACCATCCAGAGTCTCCCGCAACTGTCTAACCGCCTTCCAGGCATCGGTTGTTGTGCCTAAGTTAGGGGCGTATTGCAAGGCAGCTCTGATTACGAGATATGCTTCAATGACATCCGGATGTGTGCGCTTTAGTATCTCAGACAATGAGCTGGGATACGGTTTGTAAGTAATGATAATGCGACTGGGAAAGAAGCGAGGCGTAAATGTGGCGAAATAGTCTGGGAAATTTATTTGCGGCAAGGCAGACTTCAATGTGTTGATACTGGTGGGGTTGTATGTCCCAAATGGATCTTGCTCCAATTTGTCCCTAAAAATGGATATTAGCAGTGTGATGGGGAACAAGAACGAAACCCACAGGTCCAACGTGGCCTCGGCGATTTCAGTCTCGAACCTAACTACTTGTTGTGCAAGCGCACGCGAATTGAAGAACGGGTCGTATGGTGGTCTACGATCGTCGCTATTGTCACCCTTGTCTTTCTCCCCGTCCCACGGTGGCCACGGCCACGGCGGCCAAACATGTTCACTGTCTTCTAGTTCTTCCGCCTGGAGAACAATGGATGGGGAATGGTCAACTTTGACTGCGTGTATGACCTCGTCGTCACGGAGGGAGTCTAGTAAGCGTTCGATGACATCCTGGTAGATGCTAAGGATGCCTTGTTCCTTGTAATACTCCTGTGAAGATGTGAGTAAATTCAGAGGTCATTTTATGCCTGTTACCTTGGCAGGGAGACCTAGGCTAGCCTGACTGAACCATAAGGTCATGGCGTTAGGGTCGACACCTGCATCGCCATCTACATAGAATTCGAAGAGGGCGTCGACACCTGGTGATGTCTTAAACTCTAGAAATCGACCATACTGTACGCCCCACTCACCCCTAGAATGCATATACCCGAGGGCATTGGACAAACCTGACCGAGGGATGGTGCGGACAAAGTCCGTGCTCTTGCCCCTGTAAATTGTCCTGATATTGTTCACAAAACGTTGTAAAGGAGCTTGTCCGAGGTAGTCTAGCTTTGCTTCGTCCATACAAGATGCATATAGCTCGCGGAGTTTGCGGAGTAATTGAGCATCCCAAGAATCATCGTACAAATCCGCGTCAGCCTCAAGAACCTTTTGGATGACGTGCCAGTTCTTCTCTGAGAGGACGGAGAAGGCGTTAATGCTCCCTTTGTCACCTGGAATGGGATGGCTGGCAATCCAACCACCATCTGCATGTAATGAATGCGACAAAGCACGTTGCAGTCACGTGGCTCACTTACTAGCGAAGTCATAAAAGTTCTCGCATGGATCCTGGGAGGTATCAATTCCAGAAAGAATCGATGCGGACAAAATGATGCAGTCCGCAGTAAAACACGTTTCCTGGGGTGTCCAAGTCAGAGTGTATCGATGTAGTTGTGAAGGAATACACACCTGGGAAGGGGGGGAAGGAGCTTCTGGAGGGCCAGTGGGTTCGGGGCCAGTAATAACGGTACGGGTCTTAGTGTCAGTAGTTGTGTACGTGGACACAGATGTATAGACCTCTGTAGTGGTAGCTGTCTTAGTTGCAGTTTCTGTCAGGGTGGTGATATCAAAAATGGTGGAAAATGCAGTGGAGACTGCAGTTGTGGTGGTCGCAGTGAACACGGTAGAGGCCGCCCGCGTTGCCGTGTATGTGACGGTCTGGGTTTGTGTCTCGGTTTGCGTACCATTACCTGGACTGGAACCTCCTCCACCATTCCTGAGATTGAGCTTGTGCTGTGCACCAGCAAACAAGCCAATGAAAACGGAGCTTATGAGGAGAAGGACGAGAACCTCGACGAGGAGGACCTTGGTGAGGCCGGTGAGAGGTTCCCGAACCGCGTCTGAGATGCGATGGGAGACAGAACGTTGGCCTTGGGTTTCTCCATCTCTGTCGTGGTCCCCGTTACTAGTGATCAGAGGGGCTGCCTCTGTTGGATGCTATGTCAGTTGCAGACCCAGAGGGAACGGAATTTGGCAGCTTGCCATGGTCGTCACCACGTCTGGGAGACTGTGGTGGATTGCCCGCCATGTCTGGCAACGATGATGGGTCTTTGGTGAGGGTTTCTTCAGGGATATGCTAGGCGTATTCAGGCTCTGCGACGACCTTAAGTACGCATGCCATGAATGCGTGCTGCCAGACGTCTGTTCTCCACGCGTTTTGCGAAGCGAACAAACCTTTACCCGTTGGGGCATTCTTATGTAAGCAACACTGCAAATGGACGCGACGCGTTCCAATGGACAGCTTAATGGTTTACCTCGCGCCGCCGCATCTCGCATCTGCCTCAAAGCCGTCCTACGCAGAGGCGTATGCTAACATCCTCGCAACTCACCGCCGCTCTCCCCTTACATCCGCGTCATCTGTCATACTATTGGTGGCTCCTGATGTCGACGCCATCTGTGCAGCCAAGATGCTTGCAGAAATCCTCGTGCAGGACGATATCATGCACAGAATAATCCCTGTATCGGGCATAGCTGAGCTCGAAAACATGAAATATGAACTGGCAACCTATAACGAGGTGTGAACTACACCCCCTTCCTATCACTCAGCTGACCGTGACTAGCTGCATACCCTCGTCTTGATCAACATGGGTGCCATACTCGATTTGCCTTCTCCTATGTGGTTTGGTGAATTCAGCGCCAGGCTGACTGTCCATGTCATCGACTCGACTAGACCTCAGAACTTGGGAAGTTTATTCGGTGGTGGGGATGCTGCAGATCGAATAGTGATATGGGATGACGGTGAAGCACATAGCATGACAGAGGAAAGAAAGGCGTGGGAAGCATTGGAGGTGGGTTCTTCAACATGGCCTTCTTTTTTCTGTATCCTGAGCATCCTGCCCAGTATGAAGCTGAGCCTGATTCCGATGAGTCTGATGTTAACTCCGATGATGCCGAATTGTCTGAACAGGAAGATGAAGATGACCTCGATGGCCACCCAACTGAGCACTCCCGCAAACGCAGGTCCTCAGCAGGCGATGACAATAGGAAAGGCAAGCGGCGTAAAGTAGACGAGGTCAGTCCAGTTCTCACGCGGTCCCATGTTTACTACCTCCTCTTCCAGCCAAACCGAATGTCTCGAGAACAATGGGCGCACTATCAGTCAGTGGTAGATAAACACTACACAAGTGGTTCATGGTACGGACAAAGCGCGTCCGCTACACTCTACGTACTTGCAACCATCCTCGAACGCGTCGATTGTGACCTTCTATGGTATGGCTCCCCATACGTTTGTACGCAGTACTGCCACTCCGCCCAGGCTCGCCATTCTCGGGCTGACGTTTCAATACACGACTTCCCGCATATCGCGAGATACCTATGACAAATTTCACTCTATATACTACGACGAAGTGACTCGCCTCAACCCATTGCCTGCGGGAGTCGATGACAATCCAGACGCCATTACTGCTCTCAACCCAGACGACCTCTCCATTCGTACAACAGAGGAACTTAGGTTTACCCTCTTCCGCCACTGGACCCTATATGACGCCATGTTTCACTCGAGCTACGTGGCCGGAAAACTCGGCATTTGGAAGGAGCGAGGGCGCAAGCGTTTGACTGGTCTGCTGGCCAAAATGGGGTTAGTTCTTTTATATGGCTGGCGAGAACTTCTCTGAAAGCAACAGGTTTTCAATACCTCAGACACAACAACTGTATGCTCACATGGACCTGGATCTGAAGCACCAGCTTCGCTCCAAGCTTGACGCCATTGCTCCGGAATATGGCCTACTTGAGCTGACTTACCCCTCCTTTGTTCGTTGCTTTGGCTACCGAGCGCTCCCACTCAGTGCTGTCGATGCAGTGGAGGGGGTAAGTGCTCTGCTAGATGTGGCAGGAGGTGTCCGGATAGATATTGAGATAGAAGGTGCACGGCATGGTGGAGAATGGTTTGGAGGGGGACGCGTGTGGGAAGCTGTGAGACGAGACGCCGATGAGTCCGCCCACACTAAACAGGAGGAACACAATGGTAAGGAAGCGGATAACGCAGCCCCAGAAGAGCGCACAGAAGTCCCCTGGTGGATGAAGAACTTCTGGGCCGCCTACGATGCCCTTACAGAGTATGTCGCTCCTCTATCCTGTCTCGTAGACCATGATCATCGTTCTTCGCTGCTAGCATTGTTCCCCTTCGAGATGCTTTGACCCTTTCTATGTCCCTTCACCGTGCAATCATTCGCCAAGGAACGTCTATAATCGATAAACAGGACATCCGTACCATGCGTTCACACCGTGTCGTGGTTCTTTCCCAAGGGCCTGATCTCCCCCTTTTTGCCCATCCAGGAGTCCTTTGTCGGCTTGCACTTTGGCTCATTGATGCACTTCGAGACAAACTCCCAGGAACAAAACTTGCGCGAGGGAAGAAAAGCCTTCCTTTCGTGCTTGCATGCTTAAATGAGAAAACAGCCACGTACATCGTTGTGGGTGTCATGGGGGCATTAGATTTTGGAGATGTCAGGAAAAAGTAGGTGGCAATACTGGTGGGAGCGATCGATTAACGCTGCTCCTTCAGTGAGTTCGGTTTGGCATTCATTAATGCCAAGGATCGCTGCAATGCCCGTTCATCTCACAACTCATTCAATACAAGCGTACTCGAGATTGATCAGGAAGACCTAAAGACATTTCTGGAAGCCCTATGTGAGGTTGGAGATGGGTATTAAAATGTCTTTATTTTACACAATGGTGTACTTAGATTGTAAACCAGCCACTAGTGTATTATTCCGGAACTACCTAAGTTCTCCGGAGCTCCAAACCAATGCCTGTATCTTCATTGTAAAATGATTGGATGCTGTAGAAATGGCGACTCACCCTTCAGAGTGCCTCGAAAAATAATCGTAGTCGATGTTCACTGAGTTCAAATAAATTGTCTAATCTGTCGTACTGGGTAAGATCACGCTCACCTGCTGTAGCCAAAATTAACTGCGACAAGTCATTTAAACCATGATGTGGGTATTTTTCACCGCAAAACACTCACTGCTCGCTGGTCACATGTCAAATCTTTGGCCTGAGGTCTACGTGGGAGTTGCAGAGATTCCCCAGGTGTGGGTAGGACTGGTTCCTCTTCCCCACTGAAAGTGACTACATACTGACCGGTGTCAGTGAAGATCTAGTACAAGCAATCAATCAATCACTGAAACCGTTGGCTAGCTGGCTCACCTCCCTCCCGAATCCTCGGAAGGCTCTGCTAATAGTAGCAATTCCATCTCCATCGGCATTTCTGGCTGTAAATTTCCATGCCCAGAGCCCTTCGTCAATGCGCGCGAACTGCTCGAAGTGGGGTTCGGAGGAATCCTCTGGTTCTGGTTCGGAAATGGGTGTGAGAACGCGTATAGGAGCAGTTCTGTAGGTGTACGTAGAATGTTTTAAGAAACCGTGGAAGTGCAAATTGCGGTCATACCTCAAGAATAAATTATACTTCCTCCTCCATAGATGCCATTCTTGCTGGACCTCTGCAAATGTATCGAGGACCTGTTTGTCGTGTAGTCCAGGAGACTGGGAGTCCAGTGGACGCTGAACAAACATGCGGGAGCTTATCCACGCAAATGGGCGACGAATCTTTTCAAAGGTGAGTGACAATATTGGTCCACTGCACCCACGCACCCACAGAATGGGGGACCCATTAAGGTCCATGACCAGAGCGCGTAAAGGTCGGTGAGTCCGAAAAAGCTGCCTAGAAAACATCGAGAGAAGTCCGCGTGGTTCCTCGACGACATACCCCAGGGCTTCACCTGAAATGTTGGCTGAAATGGTTTATTGGTTGCACAGCTGAGCAATGCACCCAGATTTACACGTACTTATGACGTATCTATTGGACTGTTCAAAACCAACGAAAATGTTTAGCATCTCAAGCTGCCTGCTTCCTATCGCATTCAAGTACTTATGATTGAAAAATGTAGCTCTTACCTTGTAATCACAAGGGTGCCATTTGCAAGCAGTTGTGTGAGCGCAACTTCAGAATCACCTGGAGACCGAAGCGGTACAGCGGAACTCCAAGGCTCGGATTCAGAGTTCACTGAAGACAAATCTTCGTAAGAGTTAGAGGATCCCGGCTCCCTCTGCAACCTCCGACTGGCAGCGGACGCTCTACCAAAGCCAGTTCTCCGGTCAGGAAAGCGAGAAAGCGCAAATTGTCTTCGTATTTGGTGCGTATTCGTTCGCAAATGGGGCCATCCTGGCTGGGCAAGTAGGTGCTTCCGGTACGTAGTACCTAGAAATATCCTAAAGCCTGAAGGGCTGGTGCGTAGTGAGGCCGGAATAGCCAGCATTACCGTTAGCACACAAATTCACCGCATCCTGCCGTTCGAATTCTGGAAGCGCATTCCATGGAATTACATAATATCAAGCAGATCAATTTATTCCACTTACTTTCTTTGACTCAACAGCATTAGTCTTAGACCAGTGAAACGACACAATCAACGCGATGCCGCGCTGTATGCGTAGAGGATGCGGGAAGGATTATATCGTCACTGAAAACACCGACACGAGTTGCACCTACCACCCAGGAGCTCCAGTGAGGCTACACCTGTCAATCACTTTCGCTTCAAGGATCACCAAGTGACATTCTACAGGTTTTTCATGAAGGCCTCAAATCATGGTCGTGTTGCTCGACAGTGAACAAATCTGTTCTCGATTTTGATGAATTCATGAAAATACCCGTAAGGAAGATTGATCTTTGATCTTGTCATGCTCTCACACTTCTCGATGGTTTTGGTAGGGTTGTGCAGTTGGTATACATTCTGAGGAAAAGCAGCCCATTCCCAACAATTCCAATGCATCAGCCGAGGTGAACCCAACCAAAGCTACACCCCAGCAGAGGCCGATTACCTTAGGAATCAATGCGGGATCTACTTTCTCTGAACGACACACTGTTTCTGTCGCTGCTGTGCCGACACCGATCGAGGCGCCTCAGGAAGAAGAAGACGACTTAACTGCCCCTGTACCCTCTGGCACGGTTTGCAAGCGTAAAGGTTGCGGTGTGACATTTGTGAGCGACAACGAAAGCCGTATCGGGGATGGTCCTGGAACGGTCTGCACGTACCATCCGGCACCAGTGGGTCCAATTTTCTCTTTTTCATGCTACCATGGGCCCCTTCAGCTTATTTACCCACACTGCTTGCAATGTTGAATGTTTCAGCCTATCTTCAGAGAAGGAAGCAAGGTGAGGGGGTGCTATTCTTCGCTTTGTTCTACTACAAATGACGACACCCTTCGATTCAATGTGCCCCCAGGGTTATTTGTGTTGCAAGCGGCGCGTTCTGGAGTTCGAGGAGTTTCTCAAGATCGAAGGATGCGCCAAGGGTCGCCATGTTTTTGTACCAAAACTACAACCAACCCGGCAACTGGTACGTTTCTGTGACACCCTATTATTTGTGACAATCGTTGATCACCCTTCTCGGTCCACCAACAAACATTGTGTGCGAAATGCTAGGCTGAACAGTTTACGGACTGTCGCATCGATCATTACCAGACACCAAGAGAAGTGCATATGTCCGTATTTGCAAAACAGGTAGACAAAGAGAAAAGTAATATTAGTATTGAGGAGACACAGGTCAGCAACTCCATGGCGACGCTGTGTCCGGATCTTGTTCATCTCTGTCCAGGTTCACCTTGACTTGTACCTTCTTAGCCAGAAGAGATTCAAGCGGACGATTCACTTATTCGGTCCTGTGTTACCTCAAGAGTGTTCCTATAAATTTTATGGCACCAAAGTCGAGGTGCAGTTGAAGAAGTCGGACACCCGTAGTTGGACCTTGTTGGAAAGGACGAACCATGGCAGTCTCAGTAATTTCAGTCTTACATTCGGTGTAGGAGGCAGAACAGGCACGATTGGTGGGAAGGAGATAATCCTCGACGAGCAGAATTCCATCAATCGGGTTCTGTAAGATCCCAACAATCCCAATAGGTAGAGTGTTGGAATGGAAGAATAACTGTTGTCCCCATTACATAAGTAGGGTGTTCTGCCATCAGGGAATGACGTATTTCACCAACATTGATTGGCGTTCTACGTTGGTATGCTAAGTATAGTAAGGTAGGAGTAATGAGCGAGAAGGATAGGATGGAGCGAGGGAAAGTACACAACGAAAACAGTCCGACCTTTGTAACCCCCCTAAAAAGATAGATATTTCTGTAATAAGTGATTATGTTTGAGTCCATGAAGTCCGAAGAATTGGCTACAACCAAGTATACAGCACCTGCCCGTTATATGAAGAAAATCAGTGTAACAATCGCATCCTCGGGGGGAGAATTGTAGGCTGCGCAGCAGCACGGGCGGCGACTGCGGCGGCGCTACACAGCGGTGACGGTGGTGCCACGCTAGGACCGACCCAAGGGTCAAGGTAACTACACGTAGCAATCGCAACCATTTCCAGGGCCGTATCAGACGGGTTGTTCCACCCGTTTCCTGCCGCTGCAGTCTGGACCGACTTGCCTGAAGTCCAAGTGAAGGTGGGTGGAGGAAGCGTGGCAACGGTGCCCGTGGGTGTGTATGAAGGTAATGATGTAACAGCACCAGCATTGCTAATCGTGGCAGGGGGCCAAGCATATGACGAACTGACAGAAGCGGGAATTTGACCCGCACCTGCACCACCTGTCTGCCACGCCTGCAACGGCGGACTCCAGACGTTCTGGTTGGCACAAATGCCGGAAGCCGTCCGAGGATCCTTGGGCATCCAACCGTTTTGCAGACCGAGCTGATATGACCACTGGGGCGCTTCCACGACGCCGGTAGTCGTCGAGTTACCGATCTTCCAAGTCCAAAAGAACCAATTCTAATGCAACAAGTCAACGATCACAGATATCAATCATAAGGCTCAAACAAACCTGCAAGGCATCCATACTGGCGAGGGCGAAGTTCATCATGCCTTGCTTCATCACATCATTCCAGTTTTGCCAGTCCGTCCATGGGGTACAACTTCCCACTTTGGGCCAGCTCCCTGGGTATGTTCCTTCGTACCGTGTGCCGAGACCAACACCATTGACGAACAAGCCGCAGTCAGTGACGGCATTACTCCATTCACCAGCATTCGTCATGCCGAACGCGGACATTGACGCATTGACGCCTTGCGCCCAGGCACTGCAGGGTGTTTGAGCGTACGTGGACATGGGGCTATCAGACTGGGAAGTGAAACATAGGTATGTATGCTGATCTAGGGCCGTCCTATCGGCATTGGGGAGGAAGCCAGCCCATTGCTCCAGTCCAAGGAAACCATCGTGGAATGAGACGAATGGTCCTTTACCTTCACCAATACCCGAAGCCTCACGCACATTGGTATAAGCCTGAAGGTAACTAGCGGAAGTGTCAGCCAATAGAATGATGTCACGAATAAGATGCCTACTATCTCGAAAGCGCATCCTGACCCACCGTGGGTCCTTGGGGTTCATTGGTAATACCAAACATGACAACAACATCCCGGTATTCCGGCTGAGAAATAAATTCGGCGATAATCCGGATGTAGTCAAGGGAACGTTGAGCATTCGCAAAGCCCATGGCTCCATTGAGGACATTAATTGTGCCGAGCTTTCCAGAGTGGTTCCAGCCATTCTGGCTGCCGGGAAGGGCATGAAAATCGAGATTTATGCGTATGCCATATTTACGAGCCCACTGGATGGCTTTAAGGAAGTACCTGCATCAATGCTTGTTAGACCCAACTAAAATGGCTCAAGATTGTAAAACTCACTTCCAGGCGGTTTTCGCGAGAAAGGGCTCTCCTTGGCGCGTCTCGATCGCCCAATAAGGTAGTGGAATACGAACAAAGTTCAATCCTGCTCCTGCGATCTCAGCAAAGTCTTGCTCCGTCTATTATTTTAATAAAAAAGGGAGTAAGGCGCGAGGGAAAGAAAAGCATTGAATTAATCACAATGAAAGTCTGATAGTGTGTCTCCAGTTGGTTAAGCCCTCCGCTAGCAGTATCGGCCGCCATGGCCTCACTCAGTGTCCATTCATCCACTGCTTGAGGTGATGAACTCTGGTACTTCTCATAAAGTGCGGGGGCACTATAACCATGTTAGCCCGCATACATAGAGATGAGCGAGAGTGACTTGCATGAACTACGGGAAGTGTTGGTCAGTTTAGCTGTGAAGCAAAGACGAAAACAACCCACCGGTTCGGTTGTAAGCCAACCACCCAAATTAACCCTGTGCCGAATAACAGTATTCAAAGCTAGTAGGAGAATTAAAGATAGAGACGTACCCAAAGATCTTATCGATACCGAACCTAAACGTTTGGTTGAGAGGTGGGGTCCACGACTGTGCCTGTGCGTTGTTGTTGAACGGATCATTTGGATTCCAATACCAAAATCCACCGAAAGGGTTGGTGTAGATAAAAGTAGTACCGTCTTCGGTTGTGACTTTACTACCATTACCACCCGTAACAAGCGCAAGGGATCCAGTGGAGGATGTTGAAGATGGGCTGGCAGGACCGGAACCCGAGGAGGAAGAAGAGGGAACGGCAGCGGCCGACTTTGGTTTTATTACGGTAAAATAGACGGGAACGATTATGGCAGCGATGACAATGAGCGCTGCCACTGCTGCACCAGCAAGGAGCTTGCGTTTGAATTTGGAAGAGGGACCAATGTACGCTGCGCGTTTTTCGGGGAGGTAAAGAGGCGAATCGAGACCCGACCCTAGTCCCGTTTCGCCGTAAGGGACTTGATCATAAGCGAGGTCATCGGGGGTTGGGCTGCCACGGATGTTGAGGGCATACACAGATGAATTAGGTGCGGAAAGAGCGTTGCTACCGAAAGTGTTCTGCGAAGCCACGGAAGCACGGTTGCCGAGACTACCACCATCGTATAGAGCGGCAGCAAGGAAGCGTGGAGAGGATACGTTGGTTGCTGGATCTTCCGTGTAAGGGAGCATGTCCGGAGGTGTGTTGAGACCAGAAGGGTGCGGCGATGGGGGATCATTGAAAACGGATGATCTATGGAACTCAGTGAGAGGGAGTGGATCGTAGGGAATGTTTGGAGAGTTAGGATCGTTGGGAGCCATGATAGAGAGGACTTGGTAGGATGTGCAGCAACCTGGGACTGGTCAGCCGCGTTAGCAGTGTCGCCTAAGTCAACCAAAGGCGCAGACTCACGGACTCACGGACTCACGCGGTGGACTGACGACGATCCGACACGACCGCCGTCTGCAGGACAAGGGGCGGAGGAGAAAAGGAAAGGAAAAACCTGCGAAGTAGGAAAACAAAAATTACCTAAAGAACCAGTCGGGGACAAGGACACGGGCACGTGACGAACCATGTCAATCCCGTGACAAGGCGGTGGCAGTGGTCACGCCATCACGTGCACGACGCGTTGTGTATTCTTCCTCCGATGACTTCGACTCCCCAATGACGACCATCATCAAGCGTACCTACTCTGCCCGTCCCAAATCCATTCCTTCGTCTTCTTCACTTTCAGCTAACAAGCGGAAAAGTCATGACGACGAAACAGACACGGAGAACACCCCTCCCGTTGTGAAGAAGAAGCAGCGACTCTCTGCCTCCATTCCAAAGTCGAAACTGCCTGAAACTGCTCCCACCCGCATGAGACGTGTACAACAACAGAAAGCACTGACACAACTGCACTTCATCCTCGAATCGTCAGTCCTGCGTACCTGTGCCATCTGCGGACTGTCTTATACCAAAGGGGCTCCAGATGATGAGGCACTCCACCGCTCCCACTGCGGACGCGTCCAGAGGGGAATGGAGTGGGGGAAAGAAGAGGAGAGGGAAAGTCTTAGAGCAGGAGTGACCGAGGTTGCCACCAACGTCAGACTCAAGAACGGCACGTGTGGTCGTATCATCTGCTTCCCTGCCAAAGTTGGTGGGAAGATCAGATCCAAGGTTCGTTTATACGTATGCTCTTGAATCCGTCGCAGTCCTTAATGCTCTGTACAACGTTGCAGCTTGCAAACTTGCTCGAAACGATCGACCTTGCATTAACCTCACCACCGCTGACAGAATCCGTCCTCGACTGTTCAAAGACTTACCTCTTCCTCGTCCCTTCGCAATCGAACACACATAGAGAAAAGATTGTTGGGTGCGTCATAGCCCAGCGTATATCCACCGCCATGGCCGTTGCGTCGCCAGAAGAAGCAGCCACTGTGTGCCCAGTAATATCAGCAGACGACCCGAGTGGAGCTGGTGTGGGCGACTTGTCGAATGCTAGTACCACGTCGAATCCAAAATCGAGTTTGCTACCACGGTCGTCCACGCAAGAGCAATACACGCCGCTTATTGCAGTCGACTCGAGTTCAGGCCTATTCTGCAACCCCGAGCCACTGCCTACCCCCCTTGGAATTCCTCGCCTGTTTGTCTCCTCTGCGCATCGGCGACAAGGGGTCGCGACTCGCTTGTTGACTGCTGCTGCTGAGACGTTCATACATGGATGTTTGCTCAATCCTCTCAATGGAGACGTTGCCTTCACGCAACCAACCGCTGGAGGAAATGCGGTCATGCGGAGCTGGGGTAAGGGATTTGTAAGGATATATCAGGAATGACTCGACGGATAAGTATTTGTTCTACAGATGCATGTACATTCATCATCTACCATGTAAGATGCTCAGCAGATTAAACACTCACATAGTGTGGTGGTGGTGAGCTTCAGCGGCGCAGGCCAATCTCGATAGGTTTGCCAGCCTGATGTTGGCTTTCCAATCGACACACAGCATTCTTTGTAGGTTGCACTGATGCCAGGTGGTCAAGACCAGAAGGAAACATTAGCGAGTCCACCCTGCGAAAATAGTACAGTTGGGAACTGATGTTGGATGCGAATGCATGCAAACCTGGGGGTATTGGCTGTCCCCATGCGCCAGTTCCGATACCTTGGGGTCGTAGAACAGCGCAATTTCTGTGGTGCAGATCACCTACAGTGTCGGATTGCGCGTCAACGTTAGCCGAGGTGTCGAAAACCTGCTTCCGACACTGTAGTCGCTGCCTATTTGGCGCAAACAACAGGAGCAGGGCAATAACTTCATCTTTTAAAAATGCTTCTTTCAATGAAGCTAATCAGTTAGGGCACTCGAGCAACTGGCTGAGACTCCTTGTAGGAAGCACAACGTGCCCGGATAAATCCGGTTTCTTAGAATGGCTGGTGTCGAGTATAGTCAGTGCAAAGATCACATTCTATGACATAAATTTGATTGCACATCCTGGGGTACCCAGCAGGCAGTGTACAAACAGTATCACCACCTGTTCTGAATCCCAGAATAATAAGCTAGTTCCTCATCATTAACACTAGGTGTCAGTTCATTCAAGGCATCCATGAAATCTTCCATACAAATAATAACCTCTAAATCTGTTTCAGAAACCATCTCTGAGATGTAGAACTGACAAGATATTGGATGGTGTTGAAACTTGGGTAGGGTATTAAGATGGTCTGCCCAACAGAGTAAACCAACGATCTGTACTGAGATATAAAATGTAAACTTACTTCTCTCAGATTCCAACAAGGATACCTTTCTTGATAAAGCATGCAGTATTGTGTCCGCACATAGGGCATAAAAGTCTGCTCCTGTATAAGTAAGGGGACATTGAGAAGCAATAGCAGGCAGATCAATGTCAGGGTGCAGTTTGAACTTGCGAGTCAATGCCTTTAAGATGTCTAGCTGGGCATCGTGATCTTTACTAACACCCAGGTAAAGCATTCTATCAAATCTATATAATATATTAGCCATATAGCACCTGAGACATGGACACCATACCTTCCAGGGCGGAGTAATGCAGAATCCAGTAAATCAGGGCGATTGGTCGCACCAATCACAAATACATCTGCTGCACCCACACTTATCCCATCCAGCTCTGCCAGTAGTTGACTGACAATCCGATCCATGACCCCACCTGAATCCCCTTGATTGCCCCGCTTAGGCGCCACAGAATCTAGCTCATCAAAAAAAATGACACAAGGTTTGGCATCCCTAGCCTTTTGAAATACCCTCCTGACATTGGCTTCCGATTCACCAATGTACATATTCAGAAGTTCTGGTCCTTTGACAGAGAGAAAGTTTAATGAGCAAGATGTTGCAACCGCCTTGGCAAGTAGGGTCTTTCCTGTTCCAGGGGGACCATATAAAAGGACACCTAAAAGCATATACCTCAGAGTTAACGACAGTAGTATTGACAGTTGAAGTACCTGATCTCTTCTTTAGCCCTTGCAAAAACAGCTCGGGATGATCCAAGGGTAGCTGAATCGTGTCGAGAATCTCATTTTTCACCTCCACAAGTCCACCGACATCTTCCCATTGCACACTTGGAATGCTCGGCACACCAATGCTCTGGGCTGAGGAAGTCCTCACTTTTAGTAGCGTGGATTCGAACTGTGCAGCCTGCAAAACCGCCTCGTTCACTGTGCACCAGGCACTGATTGCGACGTGTCAACAACAAATGTACACTGCATGGAGATCAGAACCTACCTCGCCAAAGTATCGACCCTTGTTTGAAACACAAAAGAGATGATATCAGATGCAACAAGTGCAGCTGTTTGTGTCGCAAGCGACATAATAGACACATCCGGTGCTGCGATATGCATAACAGCATCACGACATAGTTGTTCCTGTAGCATATTGAATCTTTGATGCTCGGTGAGGGCCTTCGTGACAGTATTTTTAGTCCTTGCAGGTTCCGCACGCAGAAGCGTACCTGTTGTTCCAAATCCATGACAAAAACTGGGCTCTCCGCCATCGCAGTTGCATCACTCATAGTTGCAACAATGATGGTATCCCGTGCACCCAATATATCATTTACAGATTCCTGCAAACCATGCCACAGAGCATTGTCTAAAATGCGGGTGAGATGTTGGATATTATCCATGATCGAAAACTGTGTACCTCGCCCATTGCCCATCTTCTGTCTCGACAGTGCATCAATGTGACGCAGAACAACAACGCAAGGCGAATGGGTAAATGCACGATCAAGATGCTCTCGCAGGGAGTGTGCGCTCATATCAGCCTCGGACAGAAACTCAAAACAGTTGACCTATAGATAATAACCATTTACCGAATGGCGCTAAAATCAAACGTCGATCACAAACCTCCACAATAGGCAATCCTAGCTGCTGGGCAAGCCTTACAGCAGCAGTGAACTTTCCTGTTCCTCTAGCACCTTTTATAAGAACAGAAGGATGCAGGCAATCAAAACGTTGTCCGAGGGAGCTTGCCTTTGACAGCTGTGCGAGTTGATCCGTGCCGCCATCCCATGAACACGCAGACTGTCCTGACGTGGGCTGTTAGACAACAACGGAGACAACGATGGCAAAACACACCAAGTGCAAAATAGGCATGCATATCAGGAATTCGACCAGGTACGGCGCCGACTTGGACGATTCGCGTGACCGCTGGGTCCACAAAGCAACCGACATTGTGCGATTTCTCCGATACAACAGGGCCAGGTTCCACAGACTGGATGACGAAACAGACCAAGGCATTTGCGGGATACCGAGGGCGGTGGCTAGGGCAGACTTATAAGCGATATGCAACAATACTGGCATCATTACAAACAAACCCGTTTTCCTTCGACATCAGCCGTGGATCTAGCGACGAATCTATATCAATGCACACCGGAATAACGTCGCCTTCTTTGACCAATCTTCTTGACGTGGCGAAATACGATCGCAAGGCAGCAATGCATGATGGCTCGTACTTCCGGCTACTGGAGATCGGAGAGGGAATTCTGGCGAGAGAAACGGATCTTGCCATTGGAACAGTGGCGACATCATTTCCGAACGGAGAAGCGCGGACGACGATGGAATGTGGAGGAGACGGACACATATTGGAGAGCAATGCTGGTGCCAACTTGGCATGACGCCTGGACAGAGTCAGCAATTACAAGGGCACAGCATATAAGTGGCCTACGAGGTCAATCCCATCTCGTCAAAAGCGGAAACTCGAAGCAAACGAGATGTACTTGATTCGAGGTGTTGCGCAAGAACCTGGCGTCTCGTCACGCTATGACACGGAAACCCAAGCACATACGTACCCAATCGCCATTCAATACTCCCAGAGAGCGCAGATCGCTCGTACGTACATGAAGAGACACGTCTTCAAATCGCATATCGATAGGACTTGACAGGGGTTCAACGACAAACGACGACCCTACATTATCCGCGGGTACAGTCGAGGAAACCAGAAACGATTCACTGATTTCCAGGCTCTCTTGTGAGATGTCCTGGCTATGGAACGACGGCTTGAACGGCAATGGATCCTCGACCGGTGCAATGACGATGATTCTGGTGGTTCCTGGTTTCGTCATCCCTTGCCGGCCGGGTAAAGTAAGATCAACCTTGTAGACGTAGACGGACGGCGGTTCCGAGGACGAGTTCGCGCTGACAGAAAAGACCTCAGTCGGAATTCGAATGTCCTCGCCATAGCGTATGACGGGGTGTTCAAATATCCAGTTTTCAAAGGTGGATGCTTGGTTAGATGCCACGAGGAACGCGTCTTGAGTCTTTGAAGTAAGTATGACTTCTTCCAGGGTGTCATTTTCCGCGATAGCCGACCTGCGAAAGAAGAGACTCATTACGTCGTGATGTTGCAGACAGCGAGATTTTGGCTTGTTGATTACGTAATTGATAGCAACTCTCCAGACGTAGCTGCGTCAAAGTCTCTTGATCACCATGTATCGGGGAGCCCAACGAGGTGCTGTACGAGGCACAAGAGGTTTTTCGCGGGGAGGGGGTCCAGCCTGGGGTCCCCCGGATACGGTTCTAGGCGAGTACCCCACACCCATCCTACCCAAAAAAAAAAAAAAATGGATTAACGCCCGTGAACAGAAGCTGGGTCGTTCTTGCACGCAGTGGAGGACGAGATGTTCTGCGCGTCTCTGATCCCAGACAAGGTTCCTTACTTCAATGCGCCTATATATCTGCAAAATAAGTCAGTCATCGGCAAGGTGGACGAAATACTTGGACCGATAAACGAAGTATACTTTTCGGTCAAAATGCAGGAAGGAATGGTTGCGAGTAGCTTCCAAAAAGGAGACAAGGTGTATATTGGAAGTGACAAACTCCTGCCTGTCGAGCGCTTCCTTCCGAAACCAAAAAACACAGGTATATATGTGCAAGGAAATCTAGTGAGACGGTATTCACGGTTTGCAGAACGAGGTCGGGGTGGTGTCACCAAGCGTGGGCGTGGGCGTGGTGCTCCACCTGCACGGGGAGGTCAGCCAGGTAGAGGCCGCGGAAGAGGGATGTCGAGCTCGCGAGGCTTTGGTGGTTCTCGCGGAGGATTCAGGGGAGGTCCAGGTGGACGCGGGGGAGGATTTTCACGCGGAAGGGGACGAGGTGGACGAGGCCAATGATCGGAGTGAACGGGTGTCACCACCGGTGCTACATAGTAAGTACTGCCATGGAGAATACATACATCTTTGGTCATACATACAAAGTATCGCTACTGGCACAAATGTCCTGAGGTTGAATACATATCCACTCTGCACTACACCAGTCATGATCCCTGTTCCTCCTCTCCCCCGTAGGCAAGTCCAACCGAGGAAGCATGATCCACAGCCTGCACATTCAAGGGCAGGGACCCAGCACTGATGTGTGAGAGACGATTTGGCTCCTGGGCTACTTCGGCTGATGCTCTGAACCTGCGTATTGGTTCAACACCTGCACCGGGTGGAGCTAATGCATGCTCGTCAACAGAGGATAGCCGGTCGATGTTTGGACCAAGAGCTGCCAAGATTACAGAAGGGGGGACGCGAACCTGGCGCTCCTCCCCGCTTTGAGTTGAATACACAGAGGAGCAAGTGATTGTTGATGATTTGTATGAAAGGCCATTGTTGAGGTGATCAGCCAGAGGTGATCGTACCTCGGCAGAAGCCATGCTTCTTGGCTTTGGTGGCCGCAGGTGGATCGAGGTTGGCCTGACGATCGAAGGCGTTTGTTTGACGGGGATCACCGTCGAATGGACGTTATGCCTCTTCGGCGGAGGTGCCGCATCGGCAATAGGCAGAACACCGGCCAGTTGGGCTTTTTCAGTGGCTATTGCATTGCTGTTGGTGCGACTACTCGAAGTGGAGGAAGGCTGCTTTTCAGAAGCGTGGGTCGAGAAAATTTTCTCCCTCTTGACCAAGACGCCACGCTGCGCCGACGACGTTAGTACGCATGCTGGACAGATGTGGAATGACTGACGTGGGGATGGTCCCGTTGGGGAGCGCGACGTGTCCTCTGAGAACACCATCTCCGTTTCCAGCTGAGTATGGCAACGATAGCGATGACAACCCCAGCGGAAGTCCCGCCTACTACGGCACAGATGAGCGAGAGAGTGTTATGTGGGGGGGTTCCGGTAGCGAGGTCGCGCACTTGCAGAATAAGCCATGGAGACATGGATAGCGACGGACGACGGCAGAAAGATGGGGGCGGGATCTGGGTGCAGAGTCCAGACTAGCACTATAAGGGTCGTTGACGTGGGATTCAAGACGAGTGGTACAGTCCCGTCCACGAGGCAGTTACGCCAACGTCCAAGCCACCAATCCACAGTCACGAAGTTCGACATGCACGCACAACAGTCGTCGTCGGTACAGCGAGCTGAACCGTGCTGGCGAGCCCTCCCCCCACGACCAGGATGGCTCGTCCGCCACAGGACTTGGGTGCTGTAAACAAGGCACGAGGCAGACAGACAACTTCAACGTAATGAAAGCTACAGCCTTGACTCTGGCTCGCGATACGGTTTCAGCAAAGCTTGGAGGATGGGCTCGACGGTGGACCCACACCCAAGCGCGGAATCAAAATATGTCGCCGGGTGCTGTTTCCCACTTTGGGATGAAGTTCGAGAATCGAGTTCTGATAACGCATTCCTCCTTGCTCGTCGGACTGCGCGCCCCCCGCTGTGTTTCACGTCCGTCTGTGCCCAGAGCTCGCTCGCTCGCTCGAGTCCCCGCAAGAGGTGCCCGTTCATTTTGCGAGGCACGGAGGCAGGTGTCCCAATGAGGAAATGGGCGGGCATCCAATTGATTGCCGTGCTCGGCAACCTAGGTTCTTTTTGCCGCCCGGCTTTATTTGCAACAGATCCCAGTGCTCCAGCTTTCCCCCATCTCTCTCTTCTCCCCCATCGATAGCCACGTCTGCCTCTCTTCCTGCTTTCCAGCGGACGCGTCTGCCTTTCATCCCCCCCTGCGTTCTTCCTGTCCGCCTCGCCACCTGATCGTCGCATTCTGACCCGCTGTCGGGCTCACTTGAGCACTTAATTAACCGATCTTCCCCGGTCGATAAACTGACGCCGGGTCTCCGTTGACGTTGATAACCGTCCCCCGCTTAGCCCTCGAGTGCCTTGATATGCAAGCCCAGCCAGAGAGTGCCGACGAGCAGTCGTCCGTGTACGTCGTCATCGTCACCGCTTACACCCCGTATATATACAATAATCCCCATGCACAGCTCAAAGCCACCCGTCGTTCGCAATGCAAGGGCCTGCACCGTCTGTCGCACCGCCAAGGTACGTCTTCGCTCAGGACAGCGAAAAGCACATGTCAGCTCACGCTGCCCAGATGAAATGCGTTGGAGCTGAAGATGGCCAGAATCCCTGCCAGCGCTGTAAGAGGACCGGCGCAGAGTATGTGTCTGCCGATGCCTGTCATGGTATCCCTACCAGACGCTTTCCAGGTGCATTTTCGAAAAACATCGCCGCGGCCGCAAACCCGGCTCAAAGTCAGTTATCCCTTCTTCTTGTCTCCGACGTCCCGCCATATTCCCCACAGGTTGTCCGAAGCCTCCAAAATGCTTCGTCGCTTGGAAAAAGGATTGAACGCCGCCAAGCTCAAGCAGTTGAACGAAGCTTCAACATCCCCCGTATACCCTACTGCTGACTCGCGTTCACCTCAAGGGGATCCTCCATTCGGTGGCGGGCTTCAGTCCCACGACCAATACGGCTCATCAGGTGTGTTCGTCCTTCTTATTACCTGCTTGGATTGCAAACCTTGCATCTCATACAGGCAGTCGCCTGTCCGATGGCGACGATGACGATGACGGTGACCGAAGCGACGAGAAATTTCCCGCCAAGATGATCCGTAAGGAGAACTCTTTTTTCAGAACAATACTCAACCCAGAGCCCAAGTCTCCATACCACACAACTATCTTACCCCAGGCTTCTCGCAGCGACCATGAACACAATCAATCTCGTCCATGCGCACTCCCTGATGGTCACAACGATCCAATATCCGCAGGTCTCATCACCGAGGACAAGGCACGCATCCTCCTCGACCTCATCATGCTACGCCTTAACCCATTCATCAATCTATTCGATACCGCTCTGCACTCCCTTGACTACGTGCGTTCAAGATGTCCCTTCCTCTTTACTGCCTTGATGATGGCTGGCTGTAAATTCTTCGAACCGGACCTCTACAAAGATTGTCTTCGTCTTGCTCACGATCTCGCTGTATGCGCCTTCTCGAACGCGTGGAAACGAGTCGAAGTAGTCCAAGCCTTTGCATGCATGACCTACTGGAGGGAACAGGAGGACAACGTGAGCCTAGCCCGAATCCTCTCTACTTGTATCTCACCCAATTCCAGCGCACGTGGATGTACATTGGTTATGTGGGTGTCACACATTGGAGTCACCTTTGTACACTAAATCATCCCACACAAGGCTTGTCGGATGGCAGTCGAGCTTGGTCTCAACCGCTTCGTTGCGAGACCGCCCCCGAATGAAACCGAGTTTCAGTTGAGGGAACGCAGAAATCGCGAACGAACATATCTTGTCTTGTTCGTTCACGACAGAAGTCTTAGCATGCAGACGGGCCGCCACTGGATGCTTCCCGAGGTGAGGCCCTTCATGTCCACACCATCTCGTCTAAAAACCACCGGAGCAGGATGATTTTATAAGGCACTCCGATTCTTGGCACACCAACAGCAGTAGCTCCACTCGCTGTCAAGATGTAGTCACGGTGTCCTTTACTCAGCTCCGCCGGATTGCGGTCTGTGTCGCTTTTCATTCTACTCCACTAAACTCAAGCTGTGTATCCTTACAGGCAGAGACAACAGACATGCTACATACTAACCGGAGCCTTATTGAATGCGGTATCGACATCGCACTGAAGAATGCCAATGCCAAACTTACGCAGTGGTCAGCAAAATGGGAAGGTGAATTGAAGAAAGGTCGGGAATAGCGTTTCAACCCACTTACTGGTATTGACTCGTCCAGCAGCGAACGGCGAACCCTTTCACTTCTCCTTCATCAGTTTCTTCCGCCTTTACACTAGCCTTTTTTTGAACAGCTTTGGCGTGCAAGACCACCTCGCTCAGGTGCGCAATCAACCCTTTTACATCCGACATGCTGAGTTTGTATGCGACAGACAATCCGCGCTGGCAGCCATTTGCGGGCACTGTCAACATGTTTCGACCACGCCTTGAATGTTTTGCACATCGCGTCAAAAGACTTCAGAGAGCTCTCTATTCTGGTGTGTGTTCCGCTTGATTTCCCCACTCAGGTGCTTATCCCTGTTTCACCTGGAAAGCAATACGGTCAAGAAACCACCTGTGTCATGACGGCGTACTCTGCTATATTCTTGTTAAGGGTAAGGTATGCACATTACCATCAACATTCAACTCATTGCCTACCAGCTCCTACGAAATTCCTATACCGAACTGTCGGAGGGAGCCGCACATCGGATTCAGGATGCCATATCTCGGACTGCCGATGCGTATAATGCAGCTGCCCAGCTCTCCCCCACCTCTTCATCTGCTAGCTATCATGCACGTTTCTTGTGGCACCTATTGCGCACACGGTCAGGATCCCAACCTACCCTCCAGCTTGACCCCGTCCTTCAGGGTATGTCTTCCTTTGTTGAAGTCCACGACCGTTGCCGACTCCGTTCATTAGGACCCATTGTCCCAACTGCTCAGCAAACAGGATCACCAACGGATGATATAAGGACCATGCCTCAATGTTACTATCCAATACCCACCGCACAAGACGCATTCCCAAGAGAGCAACCCAATGCTCCGACTCTTGCTCTCTATAACGGAGTCGCCAATCGCGGAGGAGCAGCTCCACCCGTCCCCACCATGAACGTCGGTGACTACACCCATGCCGATTTCAACTACTATCGGAACATGTTGTTTGAACTCGGATTTGGCGAAAACGAACAAATAGTAGGTGCATCGACTGATCAATTCCGCACCGCACCGTATGGGGACGCCATCACTGCTCATTACACCCAATATCCTTATCCCCAAACCATGGCACAAAATGATTTCACAAGCAATTAGGTGAATACGGCTCCGCGCCGCATGGTGCACCTGAGATACCCGAATGCTATGTAGATGCTTCTGTCGCAATGCAATGTAATACTTGTGTCGGTCATGTCATTTCTTACTTTAGGATACGTATACTGGCAAAGCTATCTGATCTATCAATCGTCTCCGAGGGGAAATACGGCAACTTGATGACCGAAAGCCACTGCGAGAACGGGCTGTCCATGCAGTGCCACGAAATCGAAGTCACGAATGTAGTGAGGTCTAGAAGCAACGTTGATGACACTGGGTTGTGCCTGCAAATATCCGACGTTATGTACGTGAATAACAGCCCCCCTCGTGTTTGAATGGGCAGAGATCGCAAAATAGTCTGGGTTCGTAGAACACCATCTGCGAGTAAAACACATGACCAACTGTCCCGTCTTGGAAAACAGGGGAGACCAACCGGAACGAATGCCCGCCTTCAGGAAAACTGGTTCCCGTGTGCAAAGGCTTTCCGCCACGGAGTTTCGACAGATCCCAGATGGAAAACCTCGGGCCGTAAGAGACACCGACGCTAAATGAAAGGAACGTCATCCCAAAAACAAACGCGGCAACTAAACCAACAGTCCGTACATGTCAGCGCTGTCGCGACGCCAGGCGGCAAATCCGCTCCATTGCGAAGTCGTGGCCGTCAAGGAATCCGAAAGGGCGCGGGACTCATTCAGCTCCACGACGACGGAATGTCTCCAGCTGCCTTGTTCCGTCAGCTCCGGGTCGGTTCTCCAGTCGGTAAGGAACACCGAGCCTCGGCAGTCCGAGACGAGGAACTCTTTGCTGCTCGACGGATGCGAATTGACCGTAGTCAGAGCATGAGAAAACGCGATGGCATAGGCTGTGGGCTGAGGACGGGGATGAGGCGAGGACGAGGACGAGGACGAGGACGAATCGTCTCCCCTCGGTGATCGGACAGGCGAAGGGACTCCCGAACAAATATCCAACGTTGGATTCAGGTCCCACACCATAAGCATTTTATCGTCTTGATCCACGTCCTGGTGCATAAGTCCCCCAGAGCTGGACAAGAAAGAAACCACTTACCTGACACACTGGCGACGTATCGAACATTGTCCTCGTTGCGACCCCCGCAGAAACATATATCGTTGATTTTTCCATGATGTCCGCTGAGGCCACCTCCGAACGGGAACATGCTTTCAGCATCAGTGGACTTTTTTGTTAACAGGTGCAGACCGAAGTCCGCGCTTGCTGCTGCGATCCTAAACAGTGTCGATCAACTCCAGCCACGAGAGAGGGGCTTCGAGACGGACTCAAATATCCAGTCGTCGCTGCGACTAGGAGACGTGGAGCGAGGTGACCAGGCTAACGCGGTGATCCGGTTTCCGATGTGGAACGTTGCCAGCCGCTTCAATGATGTGGTATTCTAGAACGATAAGTTTGACCACAGGAGGGAAAGCAGGACGGGGAACGGCTCACGATTTGGTACACCTCGACGGAATGTTCTCCTCCGAGTGCCAGAAGGTCTGCACCGTCCTCGTTACAGCAAGAACGGACGACATACACATCTGAGCCGTGATTCAACCTGAACACGCCAGTATCCATCCATGCAGCGTTGGGTACGAGTGTAACAGTTCAAGTATGCTACTTGCAGATCGGTGCAATGTACAAATGGACATAAACAAAATCAATAGACCTCGATCATACACCCGTCCGACTTGCCACCCATAGCGAGATGTCGACAGAGGCGACTGCCCAAACTCCCAAGTTTGACTGCAAGAAGGTCACCGTGGTCTATGTACTTGGGGGCCCCGGTGCTGGCAAGCTGGATCGTCCTTAGATGCTTCCCGACACCCGGCTGACCTAACTATAGGCAAAGGCACTCAATGTACTAAGATCGCCGAAGAGTTCGACTTCTGCCACCTTTCCGGTGAATGAGCATCATGCCTTAAAATCTGATACACTGTCGCTGATACCGTCACTGCAGCTGGAGACCTTCTACGTGCGGAACAGAACAGAGAAGGGTCTCAATATGGCGATTTGATTCGAACATACATCCGAGAGGGTAACATTGTGCCGATGGAGGTCACCGTCAAACTCCTCGAGATCGCCATGTCTGCGGAGATCCAGAAGCGAACCAGTGCCAACTGGACTGATGGCAGAGGGCGCTTCCTCATTGACGGTTTTCCCCGCAAGATGGATCAGGCGATGAAATTTGACGAAACAGTATGTCATAGCCCCACCACGGGAACCTGCCTTCCTTCCACTTATCTTCGCTCCGCAAGGTGTGCATACCTTCCTTGGCTATCCACTACACGACCTCGGAAGAGGTTATGCTTCAACGCCTCGTGGAACGTGCAAAGACCAGTGGTCGTGAAGATGATAATATTGAAAGCATCAAGAAACGTTTCCGTGCGTAAAATGGATCGTCGCAGACTTTCATAATCCTGTCTTTCAGGGACGCACAAAGAACAGTGCATGCCAGTCATCGAACGCTACTCCGAGCTTGGTAAAGTTTTAGAGGTAGGACCACCATTGGTTGTTCCAGTCCCTATCTGACTTTCTGCATTGGGCATAGATCGATAGCAGCGGATCCGTAGACGGTGTTTATAAGCTGACACGCGGAGAGATCACGAAGCTCTTGTCCTGACAACATAACCATCGAACGCATATACCTTCTCTCCCCGAGAATACTCACCACTATCCTCTTAGGTATATACCAAGCATTCTACGTTACCATTTGGAATGGTTGCAATTGCATTGCACACCGCCTTACCTCCTTTGGCAATCTCCAGTACTGCGCCATCGGTGCATACCAGATGCGCCCGCTCATCTGCCTCGTCCTAGGACGATGTAAGCTTGATCATGTAAATCAACCAGAGCAAATGAACCCACGGGCACCCATTCCCAACCACCGCATCGGAAATATTCTACCACTGCCGGCCCAGAGTCGTACTCTCCCATGTCACCATCTTGTCTGTACCGGAAACGGATGTGGTCTCCGTCCTGGTACGCTCCAGCAAAGACAGCACCTGTCTTCCTCGCGAACGCCTCTCTTGATGTAGGTGTATCCGAGGTGAAGGCTGGATCACGCTCTGGTCGGACGATGACGACGTCTAATGATATATCCTGTGGAGGAATGCGTGACATTAAGGGGGTAATACGGAATGCAGGTTCTAGGCGATCCACGTTGACGGTCGATAAGAAGTACCCAAACGAAGCAGACATATCTAGTGACCCTTGATGAGGAACGAAGTCGTCCGTGTCCGCATCATACACCTGAACAATCCCGGTAGATGATATGGGCAAGAGTCTCACACGGCTCCGGTACCATCGGGTGATGTTCTGCTGCGCTGCGACTTTGAAACGCTCGATGCCGGGCATGTCTTTCCGTAAAAGCTCTGAATCTTTCAGGATCGAGGCATGTAGAGCGGTAGAGGTGACAACGACTGAGATAACTGTGCGTGGGTTTTGCTGCAGTGTGCCCCCGACAAGCGATGTACACGCCAGAGCGAGCGACTTCGGCTTTGAACGGGCGATGAAGGCCTCTAAAGAAGATAGACGACTCGTGATGGGGTCCTGTTCTGCGCTGGACACGAAGAGGGATGAGTAAAGTGCATTGGCAGTTCCGCATGGGACGAGAACGAAAGGTATCGCACGCTGCGTGGTGTTGGTATAGGAGAAGGCAAGGGCATTGATTATCTCGTGAAGTGTGCCATCTCCCGAGCAGAGGACAATGGCAACTTCTCCCTGATGCTGCTTGAGAAAGTCGACGACAACCGTCCCTGCATGGCCCACACCCTCTGTGGCCACAATGGCTGAGGGTATTATACCGCTACGCTCAAGACGGGGCAAAACGTGAGTCTTGAAGAATTCTTTGGCGATGTTGTCTCCGCAAGCCGGATTGTAGAGAGCGAGGACGCTGAGGTCTGGATGGGACATTGGTATATCTCTGAAGAATGTTAGAACCACTGATTTCTCTGTCATTGCACTGTGCTCACTGGACGAAGCCTCCACGGCAATGCCGAAGAAGATAAGATTACCGGCCAATGACGAGAACTTCCTGGGAGCCGACTAAGATCGATGTTCCTTAATCGCCCTCTCCGAGTAGTCCATTCCAAGCTCTTTCGCAGCTATACAATGTCGATCCCCCCTGCCTTCAAGCCTTTTGGATTGGCACTGATTCAACTAGGGGCCGTTGGGACAGACAAGTCGGCCAATTTGAGACATGCTCGTGAGATGATCATGAAAGCCGCGGAAGGAGATGGTGCTTCTGGGTCGAGGCCATCTATGATCGTTTTGCCGGTAAGTGTGTCGTCCCAAGCTGTTTCCTGTATACCCATTTCACCAGGAATGCTTCAACTCCCCTTACGGTGTTGCCCACTTCACCACCTATGCTGAGACAATCGGATACACCAAAGGACAAGATTATAATGTCCAGACAAGCAAGAGCGAAAGCGTGAAAATGCTTTCTTCAGCTGCAAAAGAGGCCAATGTCTGGTTGGTCGGGGGTAGGTTCTATGCTATTGCGATAGTTGCACCGGTCAAATTCTATCCCAAGGCTCCATCCCGGAAAGAGACGCAAACGACCAAAAGTTATACAACACATCCACGGTATATTCACCGACTGGTAGGTGTCGTGGTACAGTCTATCCTTATAGACGCTCGTTTTACTGGCCGTGACAGGTGCGCTAGTAGCGATGCACCGGAAGGTCCACCTCTTCGATATTGATATTCCAGGAAAAATCACCTTCAAGGTAGGGCTCACTAAGGCCGATGAGGAATAACACCTGGATTGCTCTGCCTGCAGGAAAGTGAGACACTTACCGGGGGGTCTTCTACCACCTTCTTCGACACAGGTATCTGCGCCCTCATTCTCCACGGTTGCTTCGGTAACTGACGGAATGTAGATTTTGCACGGATTGGTCTTGGGATATGTTATGATGTCCGTTTCCCAGAGTTAACTATGATATCTGCACGGAAAGGTTTGGTGCAATGCGAGGCCGCTCGTTCAAGGGCTGATACCTCTACCTAGGATGTCACATGTTCATATATCCTGGTGCTTTCAACATGACGACGGGGCCGCTCCACTGGAGCCTCCTTCAGCGAGCACGGTAGGCCGCAGATTCCTCAATGATGAGTGATAAATTCATGTGTTTTAGGGCGATTGACAATCAGGTCTTCTTTTCCATGTGCAGTCCTGCACGGGATTTGAGTGTAGACTACCATGCGGTGAGTCTGCATAAACTAGAATGGGAAGACTCTTGACAAGTGTTTGGGCAGTGGGGACATTCTATGGTCGTAGATCCTTTGTGAGTACTTTTTGTGACAGTGCCCGTCCCAGACTGCCAACGCATGGGCAGTGGCAAAATAATTGCTGAAGCAGCAGAGGATGAATGTATCATACACACATCCATCGGTGAGGAGCATATGGTGTATGTTGTGTGTGTCTACTCAAGTACTCTTAGACCCGACAACATTCCACGAAGCTAGGACAGGCATTCCGGTGACAACGCAGAGGCGGTTTGATGTGTACCCGGATGTGAGCAAGGGGAGTGAATGATCAGTTGTAGTTGGTACTAGCCCAGAGTTTCCAAAAAGAGACGAGGCAATGCAGAACGTTCTAGGAGATTCGTAGACATTCCACAGCATCTGTCTGCGCATTCAAAACGATAATAGTCGTTCGTTTCATCGCCATCTCACTCCTTTTTCCTTGTTCCCTACCCACATCATCATGGTAAAGGAAACGTGAGTGAACCGCTTCCAACTGAGCGACTGCGACCCATTGGGAAATCCCCAGGAAATATTACGACCTCCTCGAGGTGCCCGTCGACGCCTCCGATAGTGATCTCAAAAAGGCCTACAGGAAGAAGTAAGGCATTCTTGGTGGACATCCCGATTAAACTCTCAACATCTTGCTATTAGAGCCCTTAGACTACACCCCGATAAAGGTGGCGATCCCGAGCTCTTCAAAGAAGTCACACATGCGTATGCCCCTCCCCCTCTTTACAGTCAGTCTTCCGTCTCACTTGTGCTTCAGGTATGAGGTATTGTCGGACGCGGACAAACGCAGAATCTATGATGCCCGTGGCGAAGCTGGTCTTTCAGAGCAGGGAGGAATGGGAGGCATGGATGCTCAGGTTTGTCGCAAAAATTTTAGTTGTTCACCTGCAGTTCCTCTTACACCCTTTCAGGATCTATTTAGTCAACTCTTTGGCGGAGGCAGCTTCTTTGGCGGCGGCGGCGGCGGCGCAAGAAACCAAGTTCGCAAAACCAAAGATCTTGTACATCGTGTCCAGGCATCTCTCGAGGATCTTTACCGGGGAAAAACCACCAAGCTTGCACTTACTCGCAATGTCCTATGTTCAAAATGTAATGGTCGTGGCGGTAAGGAAGGTGCAATGCGGCCCTGTGGCGGATGTAACGGACGTGGTGTCAAGCTCACTATTCGCCAAATGGGCCCTATGATTCAGCAAATGCAGTCCTCTTGCGACGAATGTAATGGTACCGGCGAAGTCATAAATGCCAAGGATCGATGCAACAATTGCAAGGGGAAGAAGGTCTTGCCGGAGAAGAAGATTCTCGAGGTGCACATAGACAAGGGCATGAGAGGCGGTCAAACCATCATTTTCCACGGAGAGAGTGATCAATCCCCGAACGCAGAGTCCGGAGACGTTGTCATTGTCATTGACGAGAAGCCCCATGAACGGTTCAAGCGCCAAGAGAACAACCTCGTCACTGAACTTGACGTTGATCTTCTCACTGCGCTTGGCGGTGGCGAAGTTGCCATCAAACATCTCGATGAACGAGCGCTGATCATCAAGTTCGTGCCAGGGGAGGTTATTAAGAATGGTGAGGCTGGTCGCTGTTGGCCCATCTCTCATACTAACTTCGTTGTTAGAAGCTGTTAGGGTCATCCGGGGCCAGGGTATGCCGTCACAACGGCACCACGAACCTGGAGACCTCTACGTGAAATTCAATGTCAACTTCCCCGACAGAATCGATCCCTATAGTATTCCTTTACTTGAGAAAGCCCTTCCCCGCCGCAACCCTTTGCCACATTTTCCCAGGAATGTTCATCTAGAAGAGGTTGACGCTGATGAGCCAGACGCACGTTCATCAGCACGCGTCGTGACTGATGATGCGATGGATGAGGATCACGACGGTGAACCTCGGGTACAGTGCGCGAATCAGTGATTCCGTCGTGCTGGCTGAAGACACTTTCTATCGCACTACTAGTAGTATCCCAGTGGTAACGTAGATCTACACACTTGTTGCTACAATCCATTGCATTAATAGGCATCGACAATAATTGTGTAAAAGCTGTAATAATCAGTTTGGACCATCCCAGCAGAACTAGTGAGCTGAGTTAAGCAATGTCAGCTGGGCTGGCAATAGGAAGCCCACCTCTGGGTTGAGTTTATACTTCTGATATGCCTCGCCGTTGAAGAAGCTGACTTCAGTCTCGTTTTCTGGGAGCAAGTAAATAAGGAATTGAAGCATGCACTGGGAAATGCCACGCTCACCAAAACCGACCTCGGCAAGGGTTTTGTTATCATCATCAAGGATCCATTCGTCATGGTCCAGATTGATTATCAGGTTTGAGGTCTGTTCGTATTAACGTGGTCGGGGGAATAGACAGGTGCACCAGAGGGCTATACCTTTGATCCATGCGCCTTGGTGTATACCTTCAGGGTATCTGGCAAGCCTGCGATCAGTGACCTGTATCACTGCAGAACATATGTACTTGGAATAACCTAGAGCCGCGTTGCGGTAAGGCTTCCATGGCGGCCCAGTCTGTATGGCTGGTTGGGCACGCATCAGACGAATGTCATTGTCATGGCTGGATTGAATACACCTTGCTTTGCTATATTCTTCAGATCGCCGACCGTGGTCACTGGGAGATTGAGTTTATGTAGGACCAGATTTCGCTCTGTGCGATACTCGAAGGACTTGATCACTCGGACCGTGATCGTGGCCTCGGTGCTGGGAAGGGCAACGTTTGTCAGGATGTCAGACGAATGTTCTGAGGACATGCCAACGGACGAGCGAGAGGATTGGGAATCTCAGGAGTTGCCTGTGTTTCTGTCCTACTATCACTCCAGAAGTAGAACGATCTATGCCAGTCTCGCCAGAAGACTTGACAGCACGGCGCGAGTCCACTCAAGAAACCTGCAGAGATCCAAGACAACTCACGAATCTCGCAGAAATCCTGTCATGTCTGTCATCCTACCAGTCGCACGAGGCCGAACTCTCCAGTTCCCTCGCTGAATTGGTTTCAAACCGCGACTCAGTAGCAGAGTCGCTCCACCTTCTACAGTCACTTGCACCCCAGCTCGATGACCTCCACAGGGAGTCTACGCGACTGGTGGCCAAGGTGTCGTCCACTGCGCGAACAGCGCTACGCGTCGGGGGACGTGTCAAGTCTCTCGATGAAGAGATGAGTCGCGTTTCACAGGCCGTAGAGCGGGTGGGACACGTTATGGATCTCAAAGTACGCAAGCTGTTCTATACTGTTTTATAACAGAGAACTGATAGTGCTTCAGTCTTCGCTCGCGCAGCTACAAGCGTGCATTGAAAGCCGGGACTGGGAATCAGCAACTAGGCATTGCGCTCGGGCTATGTCTCTTCCTCTCGAGGTCATCTCTGGTTCATTTGCTGGAGTTGTAGTGGTGCGTCTGTCGTAGAACTCTATCCTTCGGCTCACAGCCCTACAGCCAACTGCTGAAAGCCACTTCCCTCCAGCACACACACTGCAAACCGCAAGGGAGAACCTTCTATCGATTTTCTTAAAGGAGTTCGCCCAGGCTTCTCATTCTCGTGATGCCGCTGCGACAAGTCGTTACTTCAAACTATTCCCAGTCATCGGCTGGGAGGTGGAGGGTTTGGAAGCTTACGCATCATTTGTTGTTGACCTGGTTCGAGTGAGGGCGCCTACCTCCGCAAAAAGTGTGTAAACCCCTGGTAAATTTATCCTGATTGTTTCTTATCGATACAGCTTCGTCTCCGCTGTACTATGTCACGGCCCTTACTGCACTCTTCGAGAGTGTGGCTATGATAGTGGACCAACATCAGCCGGTGGTCGAAAAGTATTATGGAAAAGGAAAGATGAATAGCGTCATCGAACGATTATTAGAAGAATGCGATCGCGTGGTGCAAAGTACACTCGCCAACTGGCGAGAGGAGCGCTTCATTGATCGAATGGTGAGAGCTTTCTTTTTGTCCCAATTCTTACCTCATTAGTCGTCAGTTATCAGATATAGCGAGCTCTACGCTTGCTTTGAATAACCCTCGCAAGCTGAATCCGCAAGCTGCGAACGAAGACGACGGCCCCGACCCTCGTGAGATTGATAAAACATTGTCTGAGATAGCCGGGATGTGCGGTCGTTGGAATTTGTTCCGAAAGTTCCTCATCGAACAACTTCAGGTCTGACTGTATCCAAACCATGAAGGATGCGACTTTAATATGCTTTACAGGACAAGGAGCCCTTCGAAGATCTTTCTACACTTTCCCAAGTGAATGGAGATCCACCGGAGTCCTCCCAGCTTAATCCCGACTCGTCACCTCCGCTAGAGCAAGTCCGGCTACTGTCCACAACTTCTTCTCAGAAACACTTCGACGACCTGCTTTCCTCTTGTTATATTCCCCTCGAAATATGGTACACCCGCACTATTATAGATAAAGTAAGCATCCGGTTATATCGATATCCATCTCCTAACAACGTCACCAGGCCCACCGTCTTTCTACTTATGACCTTTCACAATCTCACCCTGCCACTACTACTCCCGATGACGTCTTTTACATACTCAAGACTGTATACACACGTTTACTTTCAACTGGTTCTATCACGGCCGTCGAACGTACGACTAGCATTCTCAAGGATGTGATGGAGCATGATTACACAGGAGGAATAAAGAGGAAGTTAGACGACGTATACCGACATGCTGGCGGTGCCCCTGGCCGCTCCGAGAAGTCGGAGCGTGAGAGTCGCTCAACCTTCGTTGTACGGCCATTTCTTCGTCGCATCTCTCTCGTCTGACTAGTGATGAAAGATTTTATTGAACGATCTCGATGTTTCATCGTCTCACATGGACAGGCTCACAAAAGATCTTTCAGGCCAGCCGCCAGGTGCACAGTTATACCTGGACGGAGAACAACAGGCAATTAGGTCTGCAATAATGAATTTGTCTGGTGCAACCACAAAGTTCGGAGCAATACTTAAAGTTGGGTCTTCCTGCGGTTTTGAGACGTCTTGGCTAACAAAGCCGTAGTCTGGTATTGAACAGCTATTCAATCAACTGATGCGCCCAAGACTGCGCATGGTTATCTCCGACGTCTACAAAGACGTTTCATATATTATGGACGAAGACGCGTATGCAAATGCAGAATATCAAGACATTGTCAGAAAGCGGTTCATCAAGCTCTGGGAAGGGTTGGCGGATGGTTACAAGGTTGGTTCATTCTGTAAATTCGTTTCCGTGCACTAATTATTGCCAGGACACATTCACCGAGAGCAACTATCGTATGTTGTTTGGCTTAGCGCTGGACAACATACTTCGTCCCTGGGAAAAACACATTTTGACTTTGCATTTTTCCGAGGTAAGTTGGCTTAAGCCTTCCCTTGATTGTTTAGATGACCTTGCAAGTTGGGTGCAATACGCTTTGACCGAGATCTGCGATCCATAATGGCATACTTGTCGTCCCAAACGACATTTGGTGATATTCGAGAAAAGTTCATACGTCTACAGCAGATATCATCGCTTTTGAACTTGGATAACGTGAGTTCACGTAGACAAAGTGTTGTCCAGACGTGCCTGATTTGGCGACATCTAGGACGAAGATGTAGAAGCGTTCTACAACGGATCAGGTATCTCCTGGAGGCTGAGTATTCAGGAAGCTAAAAGCATCGTGAAGCTGAAGGTCTGAGGGATGTCACCGTGTACCGCTACCAGTAAGATGTGGAATATATTATTGCAAAGAGCATAAGATCACCCTCGCCGCAACGCATCCAAACGAGCTTGGAGAGCATCTTCATCGGATGTCCCTGCATCCGCAACAGGTCGTTCATCACTTTGTGATGGGCCAGCAGGCTCTCCGATGGCAATTGCTCGCCGACCTTCAGCCATTGGCGAAGAAATTGCACCCAATCCAGTGGGGGCTTCGGTGAGCTGCAACCATTTACATCAACAGCAGATGCATGAATGATGGGGGATGCTTACCTGTTGAGAGAGATCCACGCCTATCTCATCGAGAACCTGCTTCAAAATCCTGTCACCTTCTTCCTCTTCGTCGTCGATGTCTTCGTCCATGACATCGTCCACCGCATCCGACATCATTTCCTCTTTCATGTCCATCATCGAGCTCTCTTTCTCAAAGTCATTCATGATTTTTTGGATTGCAGGTAAATTGAGACCGCGGTTCATGGACGCCATAGCCTACGACCCAGCTGTTCGATACACTTCTGACTCGCCAGAAACTGAGCTCACCCGAGTTGCACCACGCATTGCCTCTGCCATTTGCTGGTTACTTCTGAGGGTCTGTATCCGCAAACCGACAGCTTGCAACTGTGTCCGCATCTGATAGAATTTCTGAGTGTAGCGCCTAGTACGGACGAGGTCCTTGGCCATCACTTTGCATGCATTCTACCAAAAACCATTTGATAGAGGCAGCTATGGAAAGCGTTCCGCACGCACCATTTGACCCGACTTCGCGCTCTTCTTGATGTCTGCAACCAATTTCTTTTCGCTTTGTTCCAGCTTCCCTCGTTCGCGGTCGAGCTCCCGCTGCGCCTTTGCAAGGGCACGCTGATGCTGACGCAGCCGTTCAGCAGGCGTAATGGTCCTACCAAACAATGTTTCCTGGTAGTGTCAGTAGGCGACGAATGCTAGCTAGGAAACCCTACGAGTATATTCATCGTGAGATTGGTGGTGGTACTGGAACTAATAGTATGGATGAGTGACGCTGTTAGGTTACGTAATACAGGAGTCAACGCAGCCCACCCCGAGTCTGCACAGTTGAACATACCCGACGCAGCAGGCGACCCCTCTGCAAATCTTGTTGTCTTGATTGGATTTCAGGTCTTGTCTACTACACCTTAACCGAGAACTATGACTCGTGCACACCGGCTTGCCGCATACGCCTCTGGGTTCGTCATTCTGTACTTCCTCGCGCTCTTCGCTATTGTCCCTATTCCCCTAATTGATGCCAATATCGCTGAACAAATTCTACCGATTGTATGCATCCTACTGTCACCCTCTGTAGGCCAACTGTATTCACTCATGTTAGATCCCGTGGTGGCTTCTCGTTTCTTTCGGCTCTTACTCACTTTGGAGCCTAGGCTGGGGCCTTTTCACATTCAGAGACTGCCCGGAGGCATATCATGAGCTACTCAAGGTCTGGAGGTTACTATCTGTGCATGGTCATTGTGCTAACGTGCTGTGTGCTCGCAGGAGATCAATGAAGCAAAAAATGACCTGAGAGGACGAGGAGTCACAGTGGACTAACTACGTTTTCTGAGGGATATTAGACTTTTCAGTGCTATGGTAAATTACTAGACCAGCACTATGGACCATTTACTCGTCTACGGAATGCTTTCGTGCAGAACTGCCGTGATCTCCCAATCTTTCCGTTTCACCTATTACCATACCAGCAACGGCAAATTTAACGCAGCGTACTGCTAAAGTTCGTAGGTTGACAAGCACCAAACATCCAGTTTCTGAAAAGCTTGGTACCAGGACAACTCGGCACTTCCTGGTTTGTGTGCCAACCAGTTCGGTACCAAACTCGGGCATACCACCAACAACGTAGAGGTCTGGAGTCTCCTGAAGAACGAATGGGTCTTTTTCACAAAAAGGATGGCACCACAATGTATCTGGCGCAGTAGGCGCCACATGGCGCCACTTCAGAGTCGAGCAAGCAATCGAGAGATGCGTAGAAGGCGGGGTGGGGAGATATTGATACATATCAAGGACAGGCTGTCCTGCAGTTGCCAATACGGTGCGAATTAACGGGGTGCCATTACTTGTCGACGTTGAGGAACTTGCCGTTACGTGCTCCGACTCGCCGCCGCATTCAATGCGCAGCCAGACGGGGTTGGTTTCGCATCGAAAGGTCTCGAAGCCTGCCGCTTTTCCGAACATGGCCCGGGGAAAGGGTTGCTGAGGCAGAATCACTCCTGCTGGGTCGTTTGCTCCCGGTAGAATGTGGACAGGTAAGGTAGATGCCAAATCATGGAGGTGTGCGGACAGTACGACACTGGGGTTCGTCGAGAAGCTTGGTTGTGCAGCGGAATTGCCCTTGCACTGTTTGCGAAGTGTCAGGTACCCAATACTTACTCAAATGGACGACTTGCCGGTCTATTCTCCTCGTCTTCATCATCATCTCCATACACCTGGCACAGAGAATTTCCTGCAATAATTAAACGCGTGATCTGCGATGCAAGCATTTGGTCATCGGGTCCGCCCGTTTCTCCGGACAGGTACTCTACGACCATTTGTATATGAGCATCGGCTGATGGGGACCCACCGATCGAGAGCCCTGATACTATAGCCAAATATTCGTCGCGTGGCAAGGAGCTAAATGGCAAACATTATCTAGAATCTACGCCAGATGCGAACTACTCACTTGTCATCCAGATCCATGGTTTTGTCACTCGAAACGTTCATTTCCGTGAATGGTGCCAGATCAGGGTAACAGATGTCGACAACTTCGAAATCGCCAGCCGCTGTCTCCATGCCGAGTACGGCGATGATAACACCTGTTACTAGGCGCGTTGATGTGAGCAGCCCTCCCACGAGTTTAATGCGACCAGATTCGTCTTCTAGCATTACACTGTCTTCGTTGGAGTAGAACTTTTCACGGGGCGGTGGTGGTGGTATGGAATACTCGGAGGGAATTAAGTGGTGCGGAGCACGCTGGTGGGAGCACATACATCGCGACCAAGATCCTCGAGCACGTTAGGCTTGAGTGGCATCTCTATGTATACCGTACCGAGAATCCAGCATGACTTTGACTTGACAACATCAAGGACTCGTGGAACATGAACTGCGTTGGCTACAGGGATCTCAAAATCTATGCATCGTTATACAACAATGCCGCCTACCTGAAATATTTTTCCACATCGCGGCAGCACGCTCCATAACGGGCCGCCTGAGCATTGCAAGCCTGGTGAAGTACAAGTTTGAATACTGATGTCTATACGACTTGTTTTTGTCGTCGATGGTGAAAGACAATGAAGTTGGCGTTGGATGCAGGAGAGTGCTCACACATCGGGTCAGGTATGAGCTGGAGAGCATATCAGTTTACCCGTCCATGGTCGAACCAAAGGTATTTGACCTACGGAGAATCCATTAATGGTTGTGCAGTCTGGGCCCCTGAGCGAGCAAAGGCAAAGCTTGGTTTTGTTTGGTTCAACTTGTTCTCTTCGGAGTATCTTTCTGATCAAAGTGCCTTGGATACTAATCAGCGCTCGCCGAGTCTAGCCAGGTCCCAACTACATGCATGGAAGAACGAAAGTGGTTGAACCTACCGAGGTAAAATCCTGTTTATTTAACTTCACACCATAGTGCTTTCAGGCTAGCTTTCGAAGCACTACTGTTTGGCTGGACCAGCTCATCCGACATCGATGGCATCTACTACCATCATTGCAACCGTATGCAAATATAGGTTAACTTATGTTCTGATCTAGAATTCCATCCATGCACACGGCGTATTAGGGCAACTGTCCCCGTGCCTAGTCTGGATACCAGACTACCCCGTACCTTGCAACCTACTTAAGCCGTTAACCCTCCCCATTCACTCCACCCCCAGATCACCATGCTCTCAAAGGTAAACGAACTCAGGCCATCAGCCGTCTTCCCGTCTTCTGATTTCGCCGCGTACAGCACGTCAATCCTGAAACCCTCATTCGCGAGTCCAAGGTCAGTACCTTGTTGGCCCTGTTATCATGTCCCAACACAGATCATCATCCAGGACAAATCGCACCATCATCATCACACGGGAACCGATCCTAGCACAATCCATCATCCCTATAGCGCACGATATGGGACGTCGCCAATCCCCAAATTCCACATTCCTTCGAAAGGGATAAGTGCCGATTCAGCTTACGAACTCATCCACAACGAATTGAACCTTGATGGTTCTCCTGGCCTCAAGTCTGTTAATTTGTCATACCGTCTTCGAAACGTTTGAATACTGATCAATCACTAGTCTTGCGTCTTTTATTAATACATGGATGCCTGAGCCTGCAAACAAGCTGATGATGGAGAACTTATCCAAGAACCTCGTCGACCAGGATGAATATCCTATGACCCGTAAGTGTACCTACTGCGTGTTCTGTCTAGTCCGTAAACAGGTCTGCAGAAATTATTCACACGCGCTGCGTTTCCATTCTCGCCAATCTTTGGCATGCGCCATCCGCGGACCAAGCTATCGGAACGGCGACGACAGGTTCTTCCGAGGCCATCCAACTCGGAGGTCTTGCGATGAAGCGTCTCTGGCAGGATCGTCGCAAGGCAGCTGGAAAATCAATCCACGAGCCCGGGCCCAATATTGTCATGGGTGCAAATGCCCAAGTTGCGCTCGAGAAGTTCGCTCGTTACTTCGAAGTCGAGTGCCGACTTGTCCCGGTCACCGTTGAAAGCGAGTACAGGCTCGATCCAAAGAAGGCCATGGAGTACGTCGACGAAAACACGATTGGGATCTATGTCATTCTCGGAAGCACCTATACTGGTCATTACGAACCAGTGAAAGAAATGTCTGACTTGTTGGACGAGTATGAGAAGAATACTGGCCATTATGTGCCGATTCACGGTTCGTATTCGGCTCTCTCGAAAAGCCCAGCTGGCTCTAACTTGTGGTATAGTCGATGCCGCCTCTGGGGGCTTTGTCGCCCCATTTGCTCATCCTAAGCTCGTGTGGGATTTCAAACTCCCGCGAGTAGTCTCCATTAACGCGTCTGGTCACAAGTTCGGTCTGGCATATGTTGGCATCGGTTGGGTAGTCTGGAGATCAAAGGCGTACCTGCCCAAAGACCTCATCTTTGAGCTTCACTATCTTGGTTCTGTGGAATACTCGTTTTCGCTCAACTTCTCACGTCCGGCACACCCCATCATCTCCCAGTACTTCAATTTGATTCATCTGGGCTTCGAGGGGTACCGAGCTGTAGCGCTGGCAGACCTTAAGAATGCTCGGCTTTTAAGTCGAGCGCTCGAGCACACCGGGTGGTACACTGTCCTGAGCGACATCCACAGACATAAACCAGAGATATCAAACAGTGCTCAAGCAGTCGCTGGTGTTGACGAGGAAAATCCAGAGGTAATGTCTCGTTTAGTCTGAACCATCACGCTGAATCTGATTTCTTTCAGTCCTATGTGGAAGGTCTTCCCGTGGTGGCGTTCCGGTTCTCTGACGCCTTCCAGAAAAAGTACCCCGAAATCGAGCAGAAGTGGATCCAAACGCTGTTACGAGTCAAAGGATGGATCGTCCCTAATTACGAGCTTCCACCGACCTTGGCTAATGTTCAGATTTTGCGGGTTGTGGTTAAGGAACACGTGTTGGAACCTGTAGGTTATCACCTTGATCTTTCTATGTACACTTACCAATCTTTGGTAGCTCGTGGACAGACTCCTTTCGGATATAGTAAGTTCCATCCAATGTGACAGTTAGTTGTGCTGAACAATTGTCTTACAGGTCGAAATCACTCGGGACCTCATGGATAGAAGCTCTTCAGCACATGCACTAGACATACTCGGGAGGCATGCCGATGCTAGAAAGACCACAGAAACCAAATTGGGGAGAATGGACGAAGGCTCAGGAGCTCAGTCATCGGGTACATATGCGAGACAATGCTGAGGTAGCTTGACAAAGACATCAAAAGAGAATCGACTTGGCCTCAGGTTTGTAGGATAAGTGCAGGTTTCGAGATTCTTTTCATCGAAACAGGGGTTTACGCTGAGTGTTTGTATAACAATAGTACTTCTAGGAGAGGATGTTTCTGATCACAGTGCCTTGTGATGATATGCTAATCAGCGCTTTAGCCCTGACTGGAACGTCAGTTGTTGAATTTGAGACTACGAGTTTCTGTTTAACTTCACTAGAATAAGGCCGTCGCGGATGGCAAACACCTTGTGGAGCTACTTCCCCTGCACAATATTTCGCCAAAGGACCCACCAAGTATTTGGCCGCCGAGATGGGCGCTGTTGACTGGGTGAATGATATGGTCGCTTCTTGAGCTGATGATAGGACCGTTGCATATTACAGTCTGGGTACCACAGACCACAACGAATCGCAAACAGGGGGTATGCACACGTCCAAGAAATTGGAACAGTTTGCCTAACAGCTTCATCTGAAATTGCTGACCTGGCGTTCCCACAGGTTCTGCAATTACAACCGTGTCGCCGTCCTCCTGGCGCTTTCCTTCATCCATTGCCCACTCACTTGAGGGCTTGACGCCCTCGAAACGGATGATCATGTGCAAGATGATGCAACACACTACTCAATATACCGCGCCACCTTGACATCTTTGTCATTCCGCATCTTCAAGCGCAGCTCACGGAGGCATTGAAATCGGCCCTTCAAGGCGGCAAATGCGTGCTCAACACGTACGTGGATCTTCCAGAGCTATCAGCATGGATACTGGGATGATAACAGATATTTGTTATACACATTCTGATCTCGAGATAATCGCCCACCCTTGGGTTTTTTAAACGGAACAGTGCACCATGATTCCATCGGGTACGTACTGTCCGCCCAAATCCAATGATCGTGTCAGCCTTGCTGCATTCGATGCGATGTGAGTGCCCTGAAATGCCCATGCGTCATGGACACTTCCAGGGTGACTACGTCCGTAATCAGCCACAAGTTGGCATTATGACGAGCTACGACGTGTAAGTCCTCATTTCACATGCGTCTGGAGTACGTACCAGTTCAACGAATACCTACACTTTCTATCGTAGAAACTTTCCCCAAAGGTGTGGGGTTTTTCGAAAAGTGGAATGGATGAACCGCGAGAATACCGCCTATATCGCTCCGTTGTCGAGTCATCAGAAGCGCTGGAGTCAGGATCGGTCTAGATCGGAGAAATCGAAGAGGGTGGGGGAATGTTAAAGAGGGACGAGTCAGAATCGCTGAAGGTTGAGGTCGAGTCACTGGCGCTAACTTCACGACATCCATTTTCTGCCACTTGCAAGCTAGTTCCATCGAGCTGTTGAGGAGAGATCTGCGCGGCATGGATGATACATAGTTATTTGATTATGTAAGCCTAGTCAGAGTTGAAACTTGAAAATAGCCTCGTCTGAGCCCGCTCAGTCCAGAGCACCTCCAGCGTTTCCAGCGCCACCTTGAGCGCCAGCACTGAAGGCTGGACTAACGCCGCCATCTTCATCCACTACCATCAACTCTACAACAATGCCTGTTCTAGAATTCCATGATGCACTGTGTGTATCAGTGTGTAGTCAACGACGTCATTGCCCCTGAACGTTGCAGCCTACTATTTGAACCGCTAACCTTTGCGATATCTACGCTCTCCACCTCTAGATCACCATGTTGTCAAAGGTGAACTAGCTTAGTCTGGCATCGGCCCTTTTCCCATCTTCTGATTCGTCGCGTACAGCACCTTAATCCTGAAACTCTCATTCGCGAGTCCAAGGTCAGTGCCCTCGTTAGCTTCGTCATTGTGATCTCCAAAACGCCGTCGTCTAGGACAAATCGCGTCACCATCACATGGCGGGAACCGATCCCAGTAGAATCCCCCACCCTTATAATGCGCGATATGGGACCGAGTCGATCCCCAAATTCCACATCCCCTCGAAGGGGATGAACGCCGATACAACCTACGAACTCATCCACAATGAATTGGCCCTTGATGGCTCTCCTGTTCTTAAGTCTGTTAATAAATCTTCTGCGTGTCTGAATACTGATCAATCAATCCCTAGTCTTGCGTCTTTTATTAATACATGGATGCCTGATCCCGCCACCAAGCTGGTAACGGAGAACTTATCCAAGAACCTCGTCGACCAGGATGAATATCCTATGACCCGTAAGTGTGCCCACTGCGTGCTCTTTCCAGTCCGTAAACAAGTCTGCAGACGCTATTCACACGCGTTGCGTTTCCATTCTCGCCAATCTTTGGCATGCTCCATCCGCAGACCAAGCTATCGGAACGGCGACGACAGGTTCTTCCGAGGCCATCCAACTCGGAGGTCTTGCGATGAAGCGTCTCTGGCAGGATCGTCGCAAGGCAGCTGGAAAATCAATCCACGAGCCCGGGCCTAATATTGTCATGGGTGCAAATGCCCAAGTTGCGCTCGAGAAGTTCGCTCGTTACTTCGAAGTTGAATGTCGACTTGTCCCGGTCACCGTTGAAAGCAAGTATAGGCTCGATCCCAAGAAAGCCATGGAGTACGTCGACGAAAACACGATTGGGATCTATGTCATTCTCGGAAGCACCTATACTGGTCATTACGAACCAGTGAAAGAAATGTCTGACTTGTTGGACGAGTATGAGAAGAATACTAGCCATTATGTGCCGATTCACGGTTCGTATTCGGCTCTCTCGAAAAGCCCAGCTGGCTCTAACTTGTGGTATAGTCGATGCCGCCTCTGGGGGCTTTGTCGCCCCATTTGCTCATCCTAAGCTCGTGTGGGATTTCAAACTCCCGCGAGTAGTCTCCATTAACGCGTCTGGTCACAAGTTCGGTCTGGCATATGTTGGCATCGGTTGGGTAGTCTGGAGATCAAAGGCGTACCTGCCCAAAGACCTCATCTTTGAGCTTCACTATCTTGGTTCTGTGGAATACTCGTTTTCGCTCAACTTCTCACGTCCGGCACACCCCATCATCTCCCAGTACTTCAATTTGATTCATCTGGGCTTCGAGGGGTACCGAGCTGTAGCGCTGGCAGACCTTAAGAATGCTCGGCTTTTAAGTCGAGCGCTCGAGCACACCGGGTGGTACACTGTCCTGAGCGACATCCACAGACATAAACCAGAGATATCAAACAGTGCTCAAGCAGTCGCTGGTGTTGACGAGGAAAATCCAGAGGTAATGTCTCGTTTAGTCTGAACCATCACGCTGAATCTGATTTCTTTCAGTCCTATGTGGAAGGTCTTCCCGTGGTGGCGTTCCGGTTCTCTGACGCCTTCCAGAAAAAGTACCCCGAAATCGAGCAGAGGTGGATCCAGACGCTGTTGCGAGCCAAAGGATGGATCATTCCAAATTATGAACTCCCACCGACCTTGGCTAATGTTCAGATTTTGCGGGTTGTGGTTAGGGAACACGTGTCGGAACCTGTAGGTTATAACCTTACTCTCCCCGTGTATGCTTACCGATCATTGGTAGCTCGTTGATAAACTCCTCTCGGATATCGTAAGTTCCATCTAATATGACGGTTAGTCGTGCTGAAGAACTGTCTTGCAGGTTGAAGTTACACAGGACCTTGTCGATAAAAGTTCCTCCGCACATGCACTGGACATGCTTTGGAAGTATGCCGATACTGGAAAGGTCACCGAAACCAAATTGGGGAGAATGGACAAAGGCTCAGGTGTTCGACCATCAGGTACATATGCGAAACAATGCTGAGGTAGCTTGAAGGACTCCAAAAAAAGAATCGAGTCGGGGCTCAGCTTCATTTATTTTGTCGTAGGATATCAAAACAAGGTTTGCACCAGGTGTTTGCACACCTCAGTTGGCAGCCTGAGAATGATGTTGATAACTAACTGGGGAGCCAACAGAGAAGAATGATGGAGACCACTTTGGCAGCCAGCAGAACGACGTTGCAGCATGGGCAAAAATGGCCACCTGGCGCCGGCACGGCAAAGATGATAGCCATGTGCAACACAAGACATAAGATCGAAATGCATAGTTAAAACATAGCTACAGAATGGAAAGTTGCTTCCTTGGAGCCTCTGCAGATCGTGAGGAGATGGTTTCAAAACCATGGTACTTATGATAGCGTCAAGATGTCCTTCAGGATGACACTAATTTCACGAGGCTTACAAGGAGCTTAGATTAAATGGCGGGAACCTTCTCATCAAAAGCTCAAAGGTCAGTCTACGCCTCGGGGCGCTCAGCTGATGGGTGGGAAATAGCGGTGTAATGAGAGCTGACACTGATAGGAGGTACGTAGGCACAGGGGGAATGGTACGTAGGGGTTGAGCGAAGCCCTAAGGGCTTCCGGCCCGAAACGAGCCCGCAGGGGAAAGGCTGAGCTGTGAGGGTGGGCTGGGACACCGAGCAGGCCAGGCGGAACCGATCCACCGGAGGTGAGCGGGACGTGTCGAGCAGGAAACGGGGGGTGAGCGGAGGCAGAGGGCTCACGCGAGGCCCTGAGAGAGGGAGAGGTGCGGTGGGTGCGAAAGAAGGCTGAGCTCGTCGAGCGGTGGGGCCGCAGACTTTGGTCTTGCGGTGTGCGACGAGCAGGAAAGCACCTAAGGTGCAGGAAAGAAGAGGCGCAACGCCTCCGCTTACCTAATGCGTAGACTAAATCTACGCCGCTTCGTTACTAGTAGCTAGCCTAGAAAACCATCAAGATGCTCGCACAGAAGGCCAGTGATTTGTAGGAACCAGACCGAACCGGAGATCTTCACAATGACGGCAACAACGTCAGCCATGCAGGCCAGAAAGGAGAAGTTGGAAGAACTGCGAGCCAGGATGGTCCGGTCATTTCTTTTTCTTTATCCATAGCTGCGGTTGACTGTCTCTGTTATCCAATAGCGAAAAACTACAACTGCGAACCGCCAGTCGCTCATCGAGGAGGATACCAAGGCTAAATTGACGGCACGCGACGCGGCACGGCTCGAGCGACAGAAAAAGCTTGCTGAGATGCTCCGGACGCAGGCCGAGGCGGAAGAACGAGGAGAGGATGTCGAGCGGGCGAAGAACTGGGAGTGGACGATCGAGGAGAATGAGAACTGGGAGAAGAAGCTGGCAAGGAAGGCAAGGAGGGCGGATTATTCGTTCCATGGTAAGTTGATCAAATTTTGGTTGTTTGAAGCTGACGGCGTATGTCTATAGACGACGCACACGCTGCACGACGACGGTATAAGAAGGACCTCGACTTTATTAAACCGAACCTTGAGGCTTATAACAATCAAAAAGAGCAGGCGTTGGGCTTGGCTGCGGGGGCACTATCAAGATCGGGCAGCTCTGGCCCCGCAGGAAGTGCGCTGACTACATTTGATACAAGGGGCGATCAGGTCAGTGCTACCTGGACCGCTGCATACCTCGTAGACACAACCAACCGTATTACTAGATGGTACCGACGACCGAACAGCGCATGGCTGCGGACGCTTTCTACCGAGATGCCAACACGCTCCTTTATGCTGATCACAAGCCTTCTGATGAGGCGATTGACCTACTCTTAAGCAAGATCAACAGAGAGTCAGTACTGTTTATTCTTCCTCCACGCGGCGAATATCCTGATCATGGCTTGTACAGTGTCGACAAGAAGGCCAAGTTCTCGCGCAAGAGACACAATGAAGACGCGGGGGATATCACGTACATCAACGAGCGGAATCGTGTGTTCAACAAGAAGGCAAGTGGTGCTTCTCTCTACCGTTGATTGGGTCACTCATGCTTTGAACGTTTTCAGATTGCAAGATACTATGATAAATATACCACAGAGATTCGCGCCAGCTTCGAGCGTGGAACCGCACTGTAGAAGTTACCTTGTCATATTACTATTTGCGCATACATGTACAGCTCACTAAATCTCTGGTAGCACTATCACGTTTAATGTTTTTGTATACTACCGTCACTGACGTGTCGTCTTCACCCATGCATGCTGTGGGTCTCGTAGATGGATATTCGGAGTAAAGCCAACAATGACGAGCCCCTCAATGGGGGGTTTCTTACTTCGGTGACAAACAAGCCGACCATTTCTTCCCTACTACACTGATGGGTGGTCCAAATCTTGAAGTCTTTAAATTTGGGTTGTATCTTTTCGTTCCCGTGTTCGCCCTCCTGCACTTCGGTGATCCACAATGGTACCATAATCACGTTCGACCAGTGGGTGTACTCACCCGGTTCACGATGCACAGTTCTGCTAATGTTTCTCTGGACCACAGTACAAAGAGCAGCTATTTCCTCACGGAGATAGGACAAACATGGTACCCCTGGACTTATCCTGTTTTTCTGCAGCTTCCATTTGTCTAACTTGCATTTTAGCAACTTCCTACAGACCAAGCTGCTGTGAAGTCGGAATTAGCACGAATAAAGGCTGAGAAGCTCGCTAGGAAAATAGAGCGAAAGGGGGAAGCTCAGGAATCTCAAGTGCCTCAACCCGCCGAGGTACCTAGCCAGACTTCGCGGGGGTGGTTCAGGTCATGGTGGTAAATCCAGAGTAGCTGGATAATTAAATGGTCGATCTATTCACGGTACTTCATCGTTTGCCTTCTCTGTTCCGTGATTGCTCGTACTATATCCTAAGCCATCTATTGGGTTGGTGAGTCGTTTGTCTACCTAACGTTTGCCCATCATAATTACTTGTTGGTGATCAAACTTTCGGAGAGCACTGGCACCTCAGTAGCACAGACATCACACATTGGCCACACCCACATCATGGTCAACATCATGTATCATTGAAAATAATCGACAGCTAACTCCATCTTGGAGTATATCAGCACGCTTGAGCACCTAGAGCTGCTCCGACCTCTGTCGTGATGGAGAGAATAGACCCCCAACCACGTTTGACATTGTTTCCGTAAGCTGCCGGGATTGACTCTGGGTATGTTTTACAAAGAATAGTCGGACATTCGTCGAGCTCCAGATACCAAGTGGTGACATCCCATGAACATATATCTCACCCCAAATCAACGAGGTAAGCCAGACTATTGAGGCATCGGACCACTTTGAGCCAAAATTAGCATTAAGACAAAGTGGAGGATAACAAATACCAACGAGGAATTTTCTGGGATGCAGTGGAGGCACAGGCGGGAGGATATCCACAAGGGTTACACTGCGCAAGAAATCGCTAATGGCGCCAGCAGTGCTTGCTTTTTGGCGTCCAGCTTGTAGGCTCTGCAGCTTGGGAAACAGCTCGGAGATGATAAGCATTACGGTATCAAGTGGAAGGCTATCCTGGAGTCAGTGTTCCGGGCGAGAATTACTTGCTTATCTGTAGCTCACCCTTGTTGCCATGAAGTGACCTGCAAGTCCGGGCGTCATGATATTTCATCAAAGCAGTTATTACGGCGTACCCATTCTTGCGTAGGAACAAATCCATTTCTTCCCACTCCAACAGTGAATCGTTCCATTCCGCCGATATCCAAAGATTCTGATGTCCTCTCCCTCATTTTACCTCTGGTTTTCTCAAATCTATTTGGCGGAGGGCTGTTATCAGATGTTGTGAATCGACTTGACAGATCCACGTTCAGCCCATTGTCAACTTCGGGAGTACTTTCGCGTGATGGCTCCACAACACTTCTGGCAGTAGCAGCCTCGCTTTCATTTTGCAAAAGGCGTGCCTTCTCTGCCTGTGGGTCTCCAGCTTCAACATCAATATCTTGCTTTGAGTTCAATCTCCTTTCATGCTCCGCTTGTCGAGCCTGCTCCTCTTTGGCGAGTTCCACGCGTCTGATCTCGCGCAACCCCCGAGCAAGAGAGAAGGTACCCAGCTCCTGGAATGTCCTGTGGGACGTGATGATGGCATACAATAAATTTGGGTTGTCGGCGAAGTGATGGAATATCACGGAATTGAAAATCTCAAGCCTACAGAACTGACGTCAGAATACCCGCAGAAACTGCGTTATACTATTTGCTTACATGAAAAAGAGAAGTCTCGGGTGACTTTCATCCGAAAGCAAAAATCGGGGATTAGCGAATGAGTTGAAGAGTTGGATGAGACGGTTCGAAGCGATAACTGAGAGATTCTTGAAATAAGGGGCTACGTTTGACAATGCGATAATGAACGCAGGGTACAACGAGGTTAGTGCACCAGATGTTGTAGCTACCATCGAATAAACCGACTGAATTTTGGTCAACAAATGTAAGACCAGTAGTGACATATCTTACTGTGATTATGAAGTCAGCCACATTCCCAGGTGTAGCCCATTTGGATGGTACAGGGATCTTGACCTGTGAGGACAGTTTACTTCCAAAAGCAGGCTCCGCAGATAACGTCTGAATAATGTAGGACAATGCTCGGCAGAGGCCGTGTTGTTCTTCAAGGTACGTGTAACTACAGTTTTCAAACCTGATGTGAAGTGACTCACGAGGTTTGTCTTTGATTTCCAGTCCATAACAAAGAAGATAAACGAGTATGTCGACCGCTTTTTCAGAGTCTAAAACGTAGGCCCGGAATTTCTGAGAAAACAAGTCAGACCGTCATTACACTTCAAATTCTCACTGAAACCCACCTTATTTAGTTCGATCATCTTCCAGAAGAAGATGACTGCAACTGGTTAATGACCGATTTCCAAAAGTAAATCACCCCTTACTGGTTTCCGTCATGTAAGGTATTGACCTTTTAGACCCAGGAAGTATATTATTTGCGGCAACGAGTTGTCGGTTTAGAATGTTAGTGAAACCATCCAGGATGAAAGTAAAATCTTGCGTTCGATGCTTGAAGGCGGTCAGCTCAGCAAAAGCAAGTAACATAATAACATGCTTACTAGCTTCGCCAGGAAATATCGGAACGCATTGGTTTGTGCAGTTGGTACCGATGTAACGTTTTCACCTTGGCCAGATACCACATCCCTTGCAGGGCCACTCTGGAAGTCTGACAGGACACAGAGCACCTGCAAACACATGCCCACAAGTGCGGTTCTTGGATCTTCCCCTTTAAAAACCAGGTGATTGTAAGGGACCTTCCCAGCCACGCTAGCAATGGTCAAGTTGGTTGCCGCAGAGGAGTTCATGATTGTGTTTAGCAAAGAACACAGGAGTGTCAAGACATCCCTACGTGGAGTCTTACGGGCCATGTGCAGGGTGTAGAATGATGGCTTGCTAAATAGCGAAGTAGGAGAGACGTATATCTGGCGGGACAAGAAGACGAGGAGAAGACGTAAAACCTCAATCTTGTTGGAATCATATTGGGCATTAGGTCCTGGGTCCGTTTTCGAGCCAACGCCTTTCTCCCTGGTTTAGCCGTAAGTCTAATGAACTCAAAATAGTCCAACAAACCTACCAAATCACATAGTTTATCTTGTAGTGATCAACTTGTATCCTCGCGGGCAGCGTAAACCCACAACAAAAAAGTAGGTCATTAATACATGTAAAAAGCTTCTCGCCAAGCGAAGGAAGAGTTTGCCTCGCTTTTGGCTTAGATTCTGCCGACTGAGACGGAGGCCCTTCGCCATGTTCACTCTGGTCGTCGTCGTCTTCTATGACAAACTGCGGTTCTTCGGCACGCAGACCATCATCATGTGCAGCTTCGGCCCTCTTCCAGAGCACTTCAAGTTCGAAAGCATTGGATTCACCTTCGACTTCGAAGACGACAGGTAACACTCTCTGCAATAAACGAACACAATTTAATACCTCTTTGGTGGTATTGCGTTCCGTTGAGACAGATTTAATGAGGGAACTAGCATACGAAGTGACGGATGCTCCTGTTTGCGATGAAGGGAAAGTATGATCGGAGACTAGGTTGAACAGCCGTGATGTGACAACCCGAATCAAGGTTGCAATGTTTTCCGGCGCATCCAGAAATGCGCGGCGAACTAAGCTGGATGAGAAGAAACACTATAGCAAATTGAAATCCACCGAAACGCACTATCGTGGGGTGAAATAAGCGAAAACACGTCGGAGGGCGTGTCGAACAGCGTGAAATACTTTGAAGTGTTAGTGTGATACGATGTGGGTGCAATATCCGAGCCAACCTGATCCCAGTAAGCATCGTTCTCCGTAATATGCTGAATGTGCCAATGTGCGGTCAGCTAAAGTGTCGCAAGTCCTCAGTAAAGCGACTGACCCTCGTTGATACAAGCTTGGAGATTCCATCAGGCTTGCTTCGGAAAGCTAGTTTGGTTTCATCTGTGAATAAACCAAACGGTGCTGTGAGCTGCTGTGGGAGCTTGGAGAACATGCCAAGCGGTGTGGTGCAGGGAAATAACTAGTAGTAGGCGTTTGGCCCATGATGGGTTGAGGCGCCCACGTGGCCAACTACAAATACTAACTATCGAATCTTTGATCTTACTCAAACTACTTGATCAAGGCAACCACTTTAACAGGTGTTTGCAATGTCGTCCAAGTTGGTGTCTATCAATCTTCCTGTACCAACGACTTGATATTCCTCACTAGATTCACGCCCTCGCAAGCCGTCGATATGTCCAAAGAAAAGGACTGGCCGTTGAACCTCGGTGGGAATCGATTTCCATGTCTTCGCTGCAGAGATTGACAACACGCGATGATGTAGGCATGCTTGACTGGGACTCGACGAACATCGTTTTCACAAAGCGAAGTTTGATCGAGTTCCTCAAGTGAGTGGATTGTGACCTTGCAACGCGTTCCCAGCAAGTTCAGCACTCAGCTACATAGGTATGCAGGCGTCACCGTGGACCCTGGGTTCACAAATATCCAGAAGCTACCACGTAAGCGATGCCCTCAACACCACCTCCTCGCAAGCACTCACACCATGCAGGATACGCGAAATTCGGAAAGATGACTACAGACGAGCCCGAAGCTGCTGTTGGTGCGTGTTCGCGATATTGGCGCGTTCTGGCGACTGAGAATGTCACCGCCTCTCGTACATAGCTGAAAACGCTGCACCACCTTCTGCGACTGAACCATCCACCCGTAGCAGGCTACTTACGGAAGAGTTCACCGATGACGCCTTGGCAACGGCACCTCCACCCCCAACCACCGAAGCTTCTGACGCCGGTTCCACTTCCGTCAAGGTAAGCGATCCAACTATCATGTAATTTTCATGCAGTTATATCCTGATATTTAAGCCAACCGAGGAAACCACCACGACCGAAGCTTTCAAACCAACTCGGTGTGTAGTCTCGTTATCTATGTATTCCGCGTCACAGATCTGACATGGACTAACGAAGGCGTGTCCGAACGGGTCCAGGAGGAACGAGCAGCATTGCGAGCATCTTCAGTGATGACGAAACCTCAGGTCCATTTGTCCCAACTCGCAAGTGAGTATCACTATTCCCTCGTAAACTCTACGCTAACGACGTTCCTTTCAGAGTCCGCGAGCGTCCTGGAGGCAGAGATAATATCGAAGGGGTAAGCCTGGTCTTGCGATCGATTTGCTGTCTTGGACACTGAGCAATACACAGCTTTTCTAAGAAAGTGCAAGAGACGAAGCTTGTAAAGATGATACAATTTGATAAAGGGCAAATTTCTTCTAGAATAATATATACCATTGGTGTGTCACTCTTGTTGTAACTTTGAATAACAAGGTCGTGTAGTCTTCAATCCAAAGGAGTGAGACCAAACATAGTGTCCACCGACCTTGGTCGCAACCATGTCATCCGCAAATGGAGTGAGCCGGCCGATCCACCCACGGGCTAACCTGCTTGTACAGTACTTGGAGGTCAAGCGGCATCGCCCACCAGTTCGATAGGCCTTCCGGTGTCCTAGTTTGTTGCGAAGATCAATCATTTATTGCCACATGGACCGACCTCAGCACCGAGTTCCCATTCCCCGCCGGAAACATCCCTTGGAAGGCCCCTCGCGAGGCGTCATAAATGTTGCTGCCGTCATTTGTAAAATTCTGTCGACCCCTACAGCCGTTGCGTTGACACGCGTGAATGGTTGCAATATGGACCTTGTATTTAACGTAGTATGATACTACCTGATGTGCAACTATCACGAAGCGTGGAAAACACGACCAGAAACCCTGACAGACAGAACTAAAACCTTCTCACAAAGAACTGTGCTGCCACTTCAGTTCGACTCCATCCGCCATGGTCAGGAATGGCATTAAGTCACTGGTCAAGAAGTCACTCGGCCACTGCTGCCTTATCTGTCCCTTCAGGTAGTCTGTTGTGATCTTGAGATGTTTCTCGTTGATCCCTGGCGCGACAGATTTGATAGTCGGGGCCAGTTCGTCGATGATGTGGTCCACGAATGCCACTGTAATAGATACGCCGTTGTCCATCCGCACAGCATACTTGACCCATTGCCATAGTTGGACGCGGGCGATTTCGGCTGTCGCAGCATCTTCCATGAGGTGGTTGACGGGGATGCAGCCGTTGCCACCCAACCAGGCTGTCGAGTAAGCCAAAGCAACGGAGACGTTGGAACGGACGCCTTGTTCTGTGATTTTCCCCGGAACGTCGGTGTTCGTAAGATCGGCGGCGGCAACCACGACATCTTCGCGGCGCACATGATACTATCGGTGTGCAAATCAGCTTGGTAGAGTGATAGTACAACTATTACTGACCTGGTTGGGCCCCAGCATGTTTTCATCGAACACCTGGCGGGCAATGGCATGAATCAGGGGATGCGCAATCCAAGTTCCGTCGTGGCCAGCGGTAACCTCACGCAACTTGTCAGCCCTGACCTTCCCCATTGCAGCCTCGTTTGCCTTAGGGTCGTCCTTGATAGGAATTTGGGCGGACATGCCACCCATAGCGGCTACTTTCCTCCTATTGGCGACCATTTAATCATTGCACATTGCACCACAGTGGAGCTTACCTGTGGCATGTCTGGATAAGAAGACGAACGTACGCGTCCATGAATGGAACGGTCATGGCGACATCCTTCCGATCTGGGAACACTGACGCCCTGTCCGCCCTTCGCTTTTTGATGGCACTGAAGATGTAGTCCCATCTGATCATAATAAGTAAGATATTTGGAACGGGTATATATGGCCGAAGCCTCACCGCCCACAGTTGAGTCCCGAAGAGTGGTTTCTCAGTTCAAAGAGAATTTCTTCCATCTGAAACGCGGCTGGAAGGGTCTCGATCAGAACCGTCGCTCTTACAATGTTGTGCGGGAGTCCGATGTAAGACTGAGAGAAAAGGAATATGTCGTTCCAGAGACGAGCTTCGAGGTAATGTTCCATCTTCGGAAGGTAGAAGTACGGTCCATGTCCACGCTTGATAAGCTCATGGGCGTTATGGAAGAAATAGACAACAAAATCAAAGATGGAAGCAGAAACTGGAGTGTTGTCAACCGTCAATCGGGTTTCATCCAGGTGCCATCCTCTTGGTCTGCGGTGTGGCGTTAACATCTTATAAACCAAAATAGAAAATAGAATGTACCTGACCAGAAGTACCGCAGGTTTCTGGACCAGTTTATACGTTTTTCCACCGATCTCGAAGTCAATTTGTCGTCTGATGGCATCACGAAGATTAACTTGGCCGTTGATCATATTAGCGAACGTTGGAGAACTCGAGTCTCATGCAAGCATCAGTTGTTGGGTCGACCAGACTCCGTTGTATTGCTTACCCTCAAAGTCGGCCATGAATGTCTTTGCACCGCTATTCAAAGCATTGATGACCATTTTTCTGTCAGTCGGACCAGTGATTTCGACCCTGCGGTCCTCTAGACCTGGCCCAGGGGCCGCGCAGTGCCACGTAAGGTCAGCGCGAATGTGGGATGTTTCAGCAGGAAAGTCAAAAGAAGCTCCTGAGTCATATTTGCGCTGGGCTACGTCGCGTGCGACGAGGAGGTTCTGTCTTGTGGGCTCGAAAGTCCTATGAAGTACTGCGAGGAATGTCAAGGCATCCTCAGTGAGGAGTTCGGCCTGAGCTTTTGGAGCGACGCTGGTGAGGATCTGAACGCCTTGGACCATGGTGGGTTGGTGAAAGAACCGCGAGAGTTTACATGCTTCGGGACTCCGAGGTCATTCCGATCGAGTCTGTATACTTGGCATGTGTTTCTCCTGGCCGATAGGGGAGTACAAGACCCGGTCTCATCGAAAGTGGAGAAAACTGCGATTACAAAAGGTGTTTTCCAGACCTGGACTATCATGTGTTCAGTAATATACAGTAGACTACAACCTTTATCCTGTAATACGTACGCATAGATACATGTCCCTTATCCTTTCCCAACGGCACTAAGATGTATCCATATCCCGGTCTTGGTTCTCATCTCGATGTTGTCGCCAGCCCTCTTGTTCAGGTTCTTCCTCAAGATCACTCAACGACGCAAATTCTTCCGCGTTCGGATCTATATCAGCAAAATCAGCAAAAATCGCACATTGCTCGGCGTATGCCTGTAGTTCTTCATCGTCGACGTCTTTTGGGATCGGATACGGTCCAGAGGATGCCATATTCGATACCGACATGCGGGAGGATGTCGGTGGGGGTGATGTCATTTTTGATGTGGAGTGCAGGATTGAGGATGAAGGTGATGAAATGGGCATCGGGGAAAATAAAGTTGATGTATCTGTGGAGGGTGGGAGGTTGGCTATGAGATACGAGTAAGCGTGGAAGAAGGGGAGCAGGAATGAAGCAGAAAATGACGTACCTTTAAGCTCACTCTCCCAAGCACTCACATCCTCCAAGTCTGGATCAAACGACGACCCGACTTCAAGTGAATAACTCAACCGATACGCATGTTTCGTTCGGTGACTTGCGCTCTGCATGATGCGTCTGAACAGCTGTACTTAGTACCTTAGCACTAGCACCTCGCAGAGCAGCGTAAACGGAGATACACCTCGTCCTGCATAATATCATCTTCCGTTTCTTCCTCATCACAGTCCATCTCCTCGTCTCCTATTCCAATCCCGAACCCCCCCACATCACTACTGCTCCCGCATCCACGCCTTTCGCTAATAGTGCGTTGTCTGGCCTTCCTTGCACGTTCACGACACCGTGCTTGGAACTGTTCGCGCAAAAAAAGTTTCGTCGGGTCTTGTGATTGAGCAGAGGCAATCTGGGAGAAGAATGCCTGTGCGGATCGTTTGCTGCTGCATGAAGCAGCGGAAATCAGCCTTCCTGCGCTGACACTCGCTCCTCCATTCGAAAATAGCCTCCTCGCTGGAGACGATGCTTCGGGTGTTCTACACGACACAAGACTTTTATATTGGCCCCTCCTGCGTTCCTGTGCAGCGGTCGTGGGCGACGACATCGGAATAAGAAGCGGCGAGGAGGTTCTGTGTGTGCTTGGAGAGGGTCCACGTGCAGGCGAGGAGTCGTTCGATACGAGTGGTGATGGGTTGCGAGGTTGGTATCGTCTGGCCGTGGTTGTGGTCGTAGACCGTGATGGAGTGGATGGAGTGTGGGTGTGCACTGAAGAGTAAAGGGCACTAGGAGAGAGGATGGAATAGCTGGAGAGCATCGTTGGTGGTGCGGTGAAACGAAGTCGCGTAGTACGCGTTGTGTATTGACACTTGTTGACGCGACTCAAACGCGAGCAGTGACTGCGAATGTACAAGAATAGTCCTAATAGAAGTCTGTAAAGGCAGTGGACCGCAAACGACACTCCAAATCATGGGATGATTATGCATGGGTCGAAGAGTCGTTTTCTACAACAACGACTCTCACCAACGACTCCCTGGAACCCCATCGTCGAGACGCATTAGCGTCCATACAAGATTTGATACCACTACACCCTCCTGCAAAAAGTATCCCGATGGTCACAAACCCCAGAAGGGACAGAAGTTCTTCAAGGATGCTCCCCCGATGATTAAGTTCGCTCACTCGCACGTAACCAGAGAAACATTTCCCTCTGTACACCCCTAGTGACCCACCGAGAGAGCACAGAAATGGTGGCGAATTCCGTTCTCAGTATCTGCGGGATGGTAGGCGAGCGGCGGAACAGCACTGTAATACATAAATTCGAGTCACTGGGTGAGTGGGATATTCCTGTTTCTTTGTACATACCATGTTTGCGATCTGGGATTTCCGGAAGCGACCAACGGTTGTCGAAAAAAGGGGGGCGGATAATGACCATATTCCTACGCTGGCTACTGATATGTCTTTACACGCACCAGGCCTTCACTATTGGGCTGCAGCCCATACAGGTAGCACAGACAGCTCATGTATTTCTATCGTAAGTTTTGTGTATCAGTACATTCACATTTATACACCGGCCCTCCCACGCAGAACTCTGAGTAGTCTGGTGCCTGCAACCGTGTTGCCAGCCGAAAGAACATTCCTGCCCCCAAAATACCATGGCTGGGTGTTCTCCGAGGCCGTGCAATTCGCAAGGTAGAAAAACATATCATGGTAGCGGCGAGGTTCGAACTCGCGCGGACTTTCGCCCATTGGGATTCAAATGACTTAAATCCAACGCCTTAGACCAACTCGGCCACGCTACCGATCGCGAGACTGCCGCACCGAGCCATGATCAGCCCTGGTGTCCTATGGCATATTACCCAAAATAAAATACGATACATGAGTCTAGGTAACCAAAAGAGCCAACGTTGTGCTTGGGGTATTCAACCGCTGAAACTCCATATCCTAACGTCTCCATCATCACTGCCAGATATAATCTTATCTTCACCGAGAGCAATGCAAGTGACAGCACCGCGGTGCCCGAAAAGAGTTGTGGTGCATTTTCCCTCCTCCAGATTCCACACCTGTGCAATTGCGAAGGTCAGTTTTGGTCCGAGAGGGAAAACCAACGAATAACCAACCTTGATGGTCCGGTCATGGCTCCCGCTGACGAGCCTGAGCTTGTCGCCTGCCACGGCCCACACGCCCTCGATATGTCCGAAAAGTGTTTTGACCGTCTTGCCAGACTCTATGTCCCAAACCTTGATGGTATTGTCCAAGCAGCCCGATATCAGCACAGGTTTCTTAGAACGGGTTCCCCGTTGTGCAGTAAATAGACTGGGGGAAGGGGAAATACTCCGCTCCAAGCTATAGGTGGGCGACACAGGGCCGCCATCATGAGTCACGATAGTGCATACATCCGCGGCGTACACAGAATCACAGGCGGAAGCACGGTTCTCGGCAACATGAACAGCCTTCAAGGCAGGCACATCTGCATCCTCATCGCAGCTCTCGTCGACTTCGAGCAGCTTCAGGCTCTGCACTTGGCCGACGTGGCCCGTGTATTGTCGAACACACGTCCGTCTGGCAAGATCCCACAACCGAATCGTCCCATCGTCCGAAGCCGAGAACAGCATCTTGCCTCTCTGGATCTTGAGCGTAGAGTCACAGGAGTCGCTCTGCGGGCTCGCTGCGTCCATCGTGTCCCAGAGTTTCACTGCATTCACCCAGTCCCGGTGGCCACGCAGGGTGAACGCCTCGCCCGTGTAAAAGTTCCACACCTTGACCGTCGCGTCGACGCTCCCGCTAGCAAGAACGTTGGCATCGAAGTTGAGGCAGACGACGCCGTCGGTGTGTCCGGTCAGCGTTCGGATGCATTCGCCTTTGCGCCAGTTCCACACACGGATGGTGTGGTCCATGCTGCCGGTGATCAGCTTTGCCTCGTCGAACTGCAAGCATCGCACGGCACGGGTGTGACCCCGCAGACAGCGTATCTCGACACCCGTCTCGAGGTTCCATATGCGGATGGTGCGATCATACGAGCCAGTGATGAGAATCGGGAAGGATGGATGGGCCAGCGTCTCGCTGAACTGGAGACACATGACGCCATCCGTGTGACCTCGCAATGTATGGAGTTGGCAACGTCCGCGACGCCAGTTCCGTTCGACGGTGAGACGTTCACTGTAGACGTCTTTCCATGGGCGCGTGACCGCCTCTGGGTGGAAGGCAGTTGCGTTGGTAGGAGCGAGGAGATCGGTGTCTGCAGCTGGCTGAGGTGATGGGTCCGACGAGCGACTAGAGGATGTGGGTGGCATGGACGAAGACAAGCGAGATGGACCCGCTTGTGAGTGCACGTCACCAGCGGTGCGCACCCGTTTCATTGGTCTATCCAACATGGGCTCAGTAGTTTCTCGTTTAAACGCTGGTGGAGATGGCGACGCCGATGATGAACAGGGAAAACGGAAGTTGCGTTTCCTTTCTAAGATGGGCAGTCCCCAACCACACTTGAGACATTTTTGCCCGATGTGCTGTTCGCATATCCCGCGCCAGAGAATGTCGTCGTCGGCAAGGCTACGCCAGTGTCTGCTAACCTGGGCTGCTCTGCAAAGCGAAGTGGCGTCGAGAAGGGTGAGGATCTTGAGGGATATTTCGCGAGGAAGGACGACAAAGGGGTCGATGCGGATGAGATGGCTAAGTTGTTCTGTGAGGAGGGAAAGCTGGGAGAAGCAGCACATGGTGAGGATGCCCCGAAGGATGAGTTCTCTCCGTGGGTGGGGGGAGGAAGAGAAGCTGGACCAGATGGAACTGATGGATTCGCGTTCGCCGACTGGGAGGGCATCCAGGGACTGTGTGATCGCGGCGGTGAGAGGTGGTCGCCTGGTGATAAAAAAAAATCCTACCTGCTGGAGCTTGATGTTGGTGCCCTCGTCTGCCATGCGCTGATGACGGACGCAGAGTTTGCGGGTGGAGGAGGGGCTGGGGTGTGCCACGACCTGAGGGGCCATCGGTGGGGGCGCGGGGGGAGGAGAGGGACTGCGAGCCAGACGAGGGGCGGGGAGAACGTCGCACTGATACTCGGACATGGGCAGAGAGCTGGCGAACCGTTTCATGAGTGAATCGAGGGGGTCGCATCACATTCCCCGGGGTCACGCAACATCACGCAAAGGCGGTCACGGTCACGCCATTCTTGCCTCAGATTGTTCGGATTGATTTCGGGTTCGGATGATCGACATCCTCGACATTGTGTGGATAAAAAAAATGCTACATCGAGTATGTACTCATACCATCCTCTCGTCAACACGGGCGAGGGCATCAGCCCAGCGTAGAAAATTCTGGGGAGGAAACAAACAAGGTGAACTGAAAACAACAAAAAGGATGTGACGCAGCCCACTCCTCAGCCACCTACATCCGAATATATTAGCTATGCACACACAAAAAGACACCAGCCCCCTTTCGTGAGTATCCATCAATCAAGTGTGAGCTTCAACTGCTCGAGAGGTATCGGCTCGAATGCATCAAGGTTGATCGATCGTGAGCGTAGCTCGGCTTCGCAGTGCGGGGGAACCAGCTGTCGGTTCAAATCGGGCCTCACGGACAGCTCTGAATGAAGATGACTCAGTCAACCATAGTCTCTCATGATCACAGCCACATACCCTCTCGAGTAAAGTTGAACAAAGGTGGGAAATCTTTTCCATTAGGCATCTTGGCTCCTTCCGCTCGCAATTCATCGAAGAACGGATGGGTCATCGCCTCCACTGCACTCAACCGAGCTGTTGGTGTGTACTCGAGCAACTTTTGCACCATGCCTATCGCCTCTGGTGCAGTGCGCGGTCGGAAGACCTGAGGCATCGTAAGTCTGGTGGGATTGCACAACCACATGCAGTTTACCTTGTTGAATGGGTGGGGCTTGATTTGCGGGAACTTGTGTTCCATATAGTTGGGATTCATCGTCTTGATTTGCTCCCTGGAGGGCGTACCAAGAACTTTGATGATCTCGACCAACTGATCGATGCCGCTTTCGCCAGGAAATAGAGGCTGGCCCAACATTAATTCGGCCATCACACATCCTGTTGACCATATATCTGCACCACGTTCTGCGTCAGTGAACCGTCGGAGAAATGAGAGCGACCTAACCAATGTTGGTGGTGTAGTTGGTAGCTCCGAATATGAGCTCTGGTGCTCGATAATACCGCGAGCAAATGTAACTGACGTTGGGTTCGCCGGCCACGAGGATCTTAGCGGACCCGAAATCGCACAACTTTAATACGCCAGTGGCAGGATTTAATAACAAATTCTGCGGCTTGATATCACGGTGGCAGATGCCGAGTGAGTGGATGTATGCGAGTGAGCGGAGAAGCTGGTACATGTACAACTTGATTTGGAGGGCTGGCATGGGCTGTTTCAATTTGGCGTAGTGACGGCTGGCACGATAAACGGTCTCTGGGACGTATTCAAGCACAAGGTTGAGGTACACTTCATCTTTCTGGGATGGAGGGGCTTGTAAGGACGGGAACCGAGTAAGCGGGGACAGTGATATGCCGACCTTTTCACCGTTGGAATAGAAAAAGGCCATGAGGTCGACGACGTTGGGATGGGCGACAAGCCTCATAATTTGCAGCTCACGATTCTATTCATAAAAGATTGGCGATTAGGGGTGTTCTCGATGGACAGAAAGTGCAGCATGATACGGGCAGGAGAGTAAAGCAGCCGGTGGCGTCAAGGGTGGAGATATGAACCAGAAGACAAAAAGAACCCACCTTGAAACGCTTGTCCTGAAGGACCTTCTTGATGGCAATATCCTCGGATTCCTTTGGCTCGCCTACCAGTTTGGCCTGAAAAACGACGCCGAAAGAGCCGTTTCCGATGACCTTGCAGTTTGTGTAGGCGATCTCTCGTTGTTCGTTTGTTTTGCCATCAGAGGCGACGACGCGGACGATCCTATGGGGGTCATCGATGGCTAGTTGATGGGGAGATGCGTCAGGTTCTGATGACATGGATGGAGGGGGGGCTGCGGGAGACGAGAGAGAGAGATGGAAGCGGAATGCGACGGAAAGGGCAAAGCGCGAGGACGACCAAATAAGGAGTTTGGGAAATGGCAAGGACGGGGGGCGGGGCACTGCAATGATGCCACAGAGCAGGGAGAGAGGATGGACGTACAGGATACTTTGATGCCGTTTATTGGAGCGTTGGAAGCCATTTTGAGAGGAAAATGCTGGACAGGTGTGGCAGTGGTGTGGGGCTATGAAGCCAAGACGAGTGTTGCGCAGAGACGAAGGGCGGGGGCGGGGCGGGGCGGAGGGAGAGCTGGGAGAGTGGGACGAGGAGATGGGGGAGAGAACGAGGGGGACAGGGACGACACCACGACGATGATGGACCTTCAATGGAACTGATCCTGTGACCACCTTGTGACGACCCCAGCCCGCGCCAAGCATGCACAAACACGCAGACCACCGTCGACACCGTCCTCGACCACCCACCCGCCCGCTGCAGCTCTCTGGGCCTCTCGCCGACGAGCATCCTGCAGTCCATGCCCGTAGCGTCCCCCCGCGCGTCCCCCGCGCCTCAGCTTGCGAGCGGGCACCACTGCTGCGCTTACATAATAGACTTTGCAATGCCGTACTCGGGATAAGTAGCAAGATAACGCCTATCTGCTAGGGGTTCCCCACTCTCCCCCGCGTCCACGTCCACCCCGCCAAATGCCTCGCATCCCAGGCGGGTGTCGTTCGCCATTCTCCAACTCCATTTCTGCGTCCATGTCCACCCCTGCCTCCTCCGGAACAGTCACCTTCATATAATCATACGCCACCTCTGCGCGGCCCATTCCCCATGCCTCGCTCGCCTGCCTGCTAATCTCATCGAGAACCGAGAACCGAACGTCCTGCGATCCTTGAAACTGCCGCGGAGAAGGGAACCTGCAGCCACGTCAAGGACTCCCCCAAATCAAATGGAAACATCCGCACCTGCTCCCAATGTGGTTCAGCACCAGCCGCTCCGCTCCCACTCGTTTTGCAAACTCGCCCGCCATGACTGGTGTCGAGTGGCCCCTTCCCAATACCTTGCGCTGCACCTCTTCCGCGCACCTCTTCGCATTCGGATCAACCGAGCGCGGGATATGCGCATCTGTAGCTTCGTGTACTAGCAGGTTGGGAGGCGGAGACGTAAGCAGTGGAATAATGCTCGACGCATCGGACGTATCGCCCAGTATAGCCAGTTTGCGTCGCGGGAACGATGGTTCTCGAAAAACGTATCCCAAACAAGGAACTGGAATGCGCACGGTTAATAATAGTCTACCGTACGGGTAAAACAACCAACCTCTGTGCGTAATTAGACCAGCATCGACCACAACATCCCCAAGACGTCCGCGGGAAGAGGTGATCTGTCTCCAAAATCCGTCCTCTTCGCACACCAGGTCCGAGCCCAGATACTCGCTAGGGTGAAGTGCAGTTGGATCGCATGAAGTGCGGGTGCAAGTTGGAGTCAGAAGCTCGTGGACCGTATAGGTGTCCGCAGTACGCGAGAACGTCATGGAGAGTACAGAGCGCACAAACGATCGAAGACCTGCAGGTCCATAAATTTCGATACTAGGCTTCCGCGTACGTTACTCAGCAATATAGAATGTCGGAATAAACATACCAGCTTCTTCAGGGGCGAGCTGGTCTCAGCATCGTCAATACTTGGTGGATGTAAGATCTGCCGCAAAAATGGAACGATGCCCATCACATGGTCCGCTGCAGAAATATTAGTGTAGTGCAGTCATAACACCCGAACATTTACCGTGCATGTGAGTCACGAACAGCTTGGTGACCCTATTGGCTCGCAGCAAGGGTTCATTGTTCCTCCGAGGCTGGGTCTGGAACTGTCGAAGTGTGCCTTCTGCACAGTCCACCACTGCAACCAGGAGTTAACAGGGAGGTAAAAACAATGTCAGATTGCGCACTCCATAGTGACCCGTCGCCAATGATATCTGCGACTTAGCTCCTGTCAGCGCAGCATCGGGCTGAGATGCAATGTATCGATCCTACCAATACTCGAGCAGTTCCGTGAGATGGAGGGGCCTCCCCCACTCGATGTCCCTAGAAAAATGACATGCATATTCCTCGCCATGCTGATGCTGAGAGTCAGGCTGACTTGAAGGGGCTACACCCGATCACGTGCTATTCAGAGGAAAGGTGGTTCACCAAGGCTTCCTCACTGTAACATTTGGCAGCTTGTGTTTCTTGACCTCTAGTCGCTCCTTTCTTTTATCTTCAACGTCTCGAACGTCTTTTTGACTCTGCCTGTTCGTCCGGAGCGTCATCTGTCACAACGGCTTCAGGTACATATCACCATGAACTCGAACAGCACCACTCGTCGCGTTCCTTCACCCCCCCCACGGGTGCCCCACGTCTTTGTCATTCCTCCAGAGGAAGAACAACAGGAAAACCCCCCTTGGTGCTGCTTTGACGCCGACGTGCCGCCGGACGACAGCGGCGACTGCCCTCATAGCCCCGACATTCCTTCATTCAACGTTCCCTGTCCCACACAGCCAGAACGACCCGTTCTTGGCACGCCCATCTTTCGCGTTGGGTCGATCAACGAAACCAGCGTGAAAGTCGCTACGCCCAAAAAACTAGCAAAGAAACAGCACCCAGACGCTGTCCGTATCGTCGAAAGGAGAGAAAACCACAGAGACGTCCGCGAAGACTCGGATGTCATCGAGGTGGTCAAAGTCAAACGGGGCAAGGATACTCTCACAGACCCGGAGGAGCATACCAAAATGAAACGTTCAAAGACGTTCAAAGCGCGCGCGACAAAGGCTCTGCAGTCGATCAAGAATGTCGGCAGGAGTTCCCGCAAGCAGCACATCAAGGACTTGTGGACTTCGAGCGAAAGCGTACCGGGAGTGTTCAAGGGGTTGCAGGAGCAAATTCGCCAGCAGCAGGAACAGCTCCATCCCGAGCCCGCTCCATCTCCCGACAAAGGGCGCCCCTCACTTTCCCGTTCCAACTCTCGTTCTTTATCCCAGATCTTTCAATCTGCAATGTCTTTCCGTCCACCATCACCGTTTCATACACACCTTCCGGCATCCTCCGAAGTACTACCTTCATCGACATCTCCCGTGCGTGTCAGTAAGAACAGCAATCCAATGCCTACCATTTGCGAAACACTTAGTCCACAACCCATTTCGGATAGACCAGATTCCCCCAGCCCTTCAGTGAAAAGTAACAAGAGGTTCCCCGTCAGAGAACTCCACAAGATCTTTGCATTCTCGTCGTCTCCTTCCGATGATTCTTTACCCCCATCACCGACGTCGCCTCCACCCCCACCACAAAACGTCTCTGTTCGCTCTACATCGGCATCCTCCAACTATCCCGATATTCCTATGGAGGGCGCGCATGCCGCGATCCATTTCTTTGACCTTGACAACGTGGACCAGAAGCTTACTGGATCTCCCCATGACCCAGCCGTAGTCGACGACGACGACGACGACTACGACTACGGGACGTTGCTTACGCAGCGTCAACGCGATCTGAGCTTCGAGATGAGGCTTGATTCGCTCCATTTCGACTCGTTGTCTTTCGATCCGGAGCGCTTTAATATGTCCATGGAGAGGAATCGTGCACGCTTTTGATGTACTTTGGCCCGCTTCTCCTATCCATCCTTCGCCACACACAGACCAAAGTTGTGGCTTGCGCTGTCCCAGTTACGACGCTGTACGATTCAAACCATGTATATTGTTTCCTTTCCGGAGACGCACATAAATACCTACTCCTCGCCGTCCTTTGTATATTGCAACGTCATGCATCATGACCCATCTGATCTCACAAAATCATATTTCCTCGGCTACACTGACGGACGAACCTGCTATCACGATGCTCACGTCGCTTTCTCTTCCTTTCTCACTTCTTTTGATGTCCATTTACCTATGATTTCACCCTTCATATTTACGCCATTGCGGCTATGCATCATTGTTCTAAACCATCCAAAGTCAATGCATATATGTTGGTAAACTGACAAGGTTCTAAGGAAATTCTGTCGGGACTAAATATGCTCAGTATTTTTCCGCGAGAACTATGGAGCCGGTCATTACAACGAAGAGGCAAATCAGTGTTTTTTTTTTTACTTACTCAGCGTAACAAGCGATGTCCAGCCAGTGAATGGATGGCTGAGCGACCAAGGATCAGAGTGATAAAGTAAATGCTGAAAACCACGCACCTCCTCCGCCCTTCACCAGTGAGCGCATCGTACTGTTCCCAGACATAGTTCGTCCTCTTATACTCCTTAAACACATTGTCGACAATGTTACGCCTCAGTTCTTCATAGATCTCCTTTGCACGTTCTTGGTATGGACCTTGGACAGAAGCGTAGTTCTATAGCCGTGTGTCGATTAGCGCGGACAGTAACAATTTTCCAGGCTGGACGTACATTGTGCAGTGATTGGAGAACCATGTAATTCATGGGCAACCATATGGGACCTTTCCAGTAGTTTTCCCCCGTCCCGAAACTGGGGTGTGACGCTGACAAACTACGGATTCCGTACGGCGACCAAAGATGATCAGGGTCACGTAGCAAGTCGAGGATCGGCCCAAGGCGGGGCGAATCGGAAGGAAGTAAAGACAACATGAAGGGGAAGAGAGAAACGTAGCCTTTGTGACACACGTGCTCCGATTCGTCTGGGCAGTCAATGAGATCAATAATGACAAGGCCGACAGGGATATGGAGCTCACCGTCCTCATTAACACCGACGTCGCAGTACATCTGATGTTCTTCGCTCCAGTGAAGGTCTGTCCGGCATTTCAGCAGACACCCAATATCATGTTAAAGACAATAATTACCATCCACATTGTCGATAATAGCCCGTTCAATTTCTGCAAAGCTTGCGGCGTCTTCCGTCTCACCGATGAACTCCGCAATGCCACGCATTGTTTTCGTGAAGAAACCCATCCAGCTAATGAGGTCAAGATGCAACTCGCCAGCATGGGCAGCTGCTCTCGGATAGTCGTCCATGCCGCTCGGAAGAATATGCGTCTCTGTGCGTCCCCGCCACCGGTATGCTTCCGTGCGTGAACGGGCCTTACGACCGTATTGTTTAATCTGACCGCGCTGAGTGCGACGGAACCAATCGTAGTGACGTCTGAGTGGCTGATAGATGTCGCGGAGGAACAAAAGACCTTTCTCATAAGTAGAATAGTCGGCAGTTTCCGAAAAGCCCAGAGGGATTTGCGGGTCACCGGTTGCGTAGCCCATTCCAAGGTCCGCATATGATGGGCCGTCATTGATCGTCTTAAGGCGATTGATGAAGGCCGTGACCGCCATGGTCAAGGTTGGCGGGTTTGCAATGATGGGTATTTGCGTTTGGAACTCGGGTGGCACCTAAGCAAGATTAAGCAATGATTCGACAAAACTAGTTGATGCGAAGTAACCTTGCTGCGAGCTTCTTCACCAAGAATCTGTTCACGGGCAACCCAACCATCCTCATCAATAAGGTCGATCCAGCTTTTCAAGATTTCCAGACTATCACGATTCGTTAACGAAGTGTTCGTTGATCAATCAAATGCAACTATACCTTAGATCATTATCCCACTCTCCAATCTGGAGTAAGTGAAACCCTTCGTCCCTTTTCTACTGTCAAAACGTAGAATTTGCAAAGGGAGTGGCCGCACCAGTAAAATCCTCTCGGGAAGAAGCTCCGACTAGGTGTAGCAGTGAGCAACGCAGCGGGCTCAGTAAGTCGTGGCCCTTGGTGGGTGGCAGGTTCATCGTCCTCGTCATACTCATCCTCTTGATCCCATTCGTGAACAAAACCCTCATCTACGATGGAGGTTCCATAGAAATAGCCAATTCCACCAAACAAATTAGACGTGATTGCTTGGCTGAAGGACTCCAGGTCTTTGCGGTTAGATGTGGAGTATGAATCAGGGACCGGGAACGTAGACTTGAAACGGTCGGTAAATGAAGTTTCCAATGCAGGAATTCCATGATCAAGTGTCTCCGCTGTAAATATTCGTAAAAACTGTGAGAATAATCCATGTTGACGACTGATACCTACAATTGAGTGTTTGCAGTGTACTTCCACTTTGGAAGAAGACATCAAACTGGAATTCGCCTACGAATGACTTTTGAACTGCATAAAGATTGCTTGCTGTTACAGCTTCATCGGGCAGTTGGAGCACAAAGGAGGGATCAGGGGCGGGACTTGCTTCGCGATACTTCTCTGCCAGTGGCGAAGCTCTTCCGAGTAGACTCTGAAGGATCCATTCTAGAACATAGAATAAAGTTGTTGTATGATTATGATACACAAATGAGCATTTCTTACCTTTGGCGGTCCAAAGTTCATTCGGAGCAACGCGCAATCCCGCAAAGTGAGTTTTACCGAGCTTGGGGAGGAAATCTTCCGCGTAAGGTCCCTGTGTTACAGCTCTGTTGTTGGGGCCTAACAAAACCGGCTGTTGTCGATGAAGGTTCCAATGTGGTGATGTCGTGAGATACATACCGTCTACAATACGTATGGAGAAATCATCAAGATCTGGAGTGTTTCCGGAGAATTCTACTGGTCCATCGACACCCTGTAACAGGTAAGCAATAGCGTTGCACGTGAATGCAACTCACATTTTCGTCCTCGTCTGTGACCATATCAATGCCGCCTAGTCCGTCCAATCCCAAGTAGAAAATAGTAGAAATTCGGGATGGGTATGCTAATGAACATTATGAGGATGCTTAACAACGAGAAGATTTTAGATGACGTACCTGAGTTAATTGGCTTCCCTTTAATACGCGCAGCCCAACTACCGCCATTTCTACCACCTGGAACTTTCAGCAGCTCTGTCGTAATTTCGACGTTATTGGGGCTGTCCTTGATGATCTGTACACCACCCTGGCGAGGGTCATACGTGGTCCATGTGTAGCTATCCAGACCGTCACCTTGGTCACAGGCATGACGGGGTTCTACGCATTGCACCATAGGCATGTTACTGCAGGATTAAAGACGAGTAGAAACGCACTGGCCAACGACTGGTAGTTTTGAGTGCCAAACCAGATGAGACCGGTCATCAAAGACTGGGGTAGCTTCGGCTTGAGACCAAAATACAGGCCAGGCCGGTATGCGCCCCACAGTAGATCATCATCTGGTGACGAGCGAGCTATCGGGAGCAAAAGTAAGAGCAGCCAGAGCAGCTGCATCTTGTCGGAATGAGCGACTCGCTCGGCGGTTGTCCACTTCGCGCATTTGACGCGGATGTCACGTGATAAGTTGACAAGCGCCCAACACCCGTGCACCAGTTACTCTGCGAATGCCCTCCATTCTGTTACGCAGTACGCAGTGCGTCCATTGCGAATGCCATTGACCAGATGCCCTCCTGTAAGCCGGAGAGGAGGAACAGCCTTGATTTGGGTGCGTCAAACATGCTGCAGTCACGCAGCTGTCACGTGTCACGGCCGCGAGGAGTCTTTGAAAGCCCACTTTAGGCGACGGTCTACGCTTCATCCTCGACGTCGACCACGCCCACCTCGCCTGCTCACCCTCTGTTCAATTCTTCTCTACTACTGTTACTCTACGTATACGGAACCCAGGATATGAGCAATGAGGTCGAAATTTAAGGACGAACATCCATTTGGTACGAGTCACCCAAGCCTTTCCGCAGCGCCCCAACTAACAAGGCATCCTCTGCAGATAAGCGCAAGCAAGAGGCCGAGCGCATCAGACAGAAGTATCCGGATCGCATCCCTGTGCGTATCCAGCAAATCGTAAAAGCTCTTATTGACATTTGTGGCGCTGGTTTCAGGTTATCTGCGAGAAGGCTGACCGAACGGACATCCCTACTATTGACAAGAAGAAGTACCTCGTACCTTCCGTCTGTAGCCCCTTTTTCTGAGTGTCTAGGAGATGGCCCACTGATTTGGTCTTATCGTGATCACTGTAGGACCTGACGGTCGGCCAATTTGTCTACGTCATCAGGAAGCGTATCAAGCTCCCTCCTGAGAAGGCCATTTTCATATTTGTCGATGAGGTTCTTCCCCCGACAGCCGCCCTCATGAGTGCCATATATGAGGAGCACAAGTCAGTCTTCGCATCACTATCGTGCTACTATTATATCTCATTGCCGTTACCCCAGAGACGAGGATAACTTCCTCTATGTCAGCTATTCGGGTGAGAACACCTTTGGGAAGGAGGGATGGATGGAAATATGAACGCCTTGTCACTTTACTTTCCGCGAAGGTCCTGCGAGAAGAGACCGCTATTCATCGTGCCACCTGGTCTCCATACCCCCCTTTATCGTCTCTCCTCGCTTCAGCATTTATTTGCGACTGCGACTTGGTCCTTTTGTTAGATTGAAATCAAATCCATGTGTACATGAGTAGTATATATTATGCAAGAGTTTAGTGCTTTACGAAACTCTTCTACATGGTTGAAATTGAGTTCCGGATACCTTGGAAACCTCGAAACTTTCCTCATTCGTTTCTACCCATCACAATTCAAGTCCCTATGTTCGTGGCCAGTGCACACGAAAGCATGCAAAATGAGGCCATAGACCCAGAACGTCCCATGTAGGCAGCGGTTCGTTGTCTTGCAGGCTATCTATTCATGACTCTACAAGGACACTTCGAGAGTTTCTCTCAAGTTTGATGTTTAGGACGATATTCATATGCACCATGATATCAGTGTCCAATGTGCAGGCTGCCTACGCATACTCAGATGCAGGCCAATAATAAAAAACTGATTCAAGATCACATACTGCAACTTGCACGATGACGAGGCGTGTCAAGAAGCAGGTGAGTTACCATCAAGTTTGCTATTTAGTCTTGCCATTGATCATATACATACTCAACAACGACACGCACCAATGGCTTCAGATGAAGTCGGGCCTGCCTAGGGGAGACGTATGCTTGGTTTGATGAACCACCATCCACGAAGGATGTAGGCGAGCAAAGCCGCTGGGGTGCAACATGGTTCTCCGCGAAAGACTGCATGAAAAACCTCATTGTTTCCGGTGTTCGAGGTGAATGTGCCCAAGACACCGGCTTCCACAGGCATATTCCTCCGCTGTGTTCCACGTACCAAAACGTTGCCATTGACCATAAGAGGCGACTGTCCTTTTGTCTTCCTCTTTGTCTTATGCTTCCACTAAGATGCTTTCGAAGCCTATGATACTCTGAAACAAACCACGTCCACACGCTCATCCAGCTATATAACTTGATTGCGCGACATGGCGGAAGACCTCTAGTGCCCCCGCAGCCAATTACTCTCACTCGTTCATTCCCGAAAGATTCCATTCATTGAAACAGGTGTCTGTGACGCCCTGCCGTTGTCTTTCCTGCACCCCTCCTTTCTTTTCCATGGAATCCAACAAATACACTGTTTTAACCACCCTAACTTATGTCTTTCTGGCTGCTATAGCCGTTTGTGATATCACGTCCGGAGTACTCTCCGCCATCATCATTGCGGGTGGAGCCAAAGATGGTAAGTTTTCCGATACTAATTCCTAGTGGTTGTATTATAATGCAAATATCTCAGTCCCTCCGGCCTTCGTTACTAGCGTCAGTTTCGTAGCGGTGTTCGTCATTCTCATCTCGTCAGTACTCTAGTTATCACTGCCAACGGTGCTTCACATGTCATGCAGGCTCCTTCATAAGTACCTCAATTGGGGCGAAGTAACTAGCAATGTTGCAAATCTTGTTACCTTTGGTATTTTATGGCTGACAGGACTCTGTGGGTAACCTTCGCAATATCCAGATCCTTCCTGACTAAATTTCATTAGGTCTCTGCATCGGGTCCACAGTGCACGCAAGGAATATGTTGTGCCATCATTCTCCAACTGTACCAAACCCATGTGTGCCGACTTATGCCCTGCTCACAGTAGCATACTTGTCCTCTGTATTGGGTATGTCTCCTCTGAGTACTAGTAATGATCGAAGTCTGAGTGTTCGGTTTTAGCGCTTGTTGGATTTGGTATCGCATGGGCGGATAAATATCCCGGAGCGATCGAAGTCCAACCTCGTTATAAGATTACCAAGGCACCTAGCTCCCATTTCGCTGCGCTAGCATACCCTTTGGACGAGGAACTCGCCTGTAAGTTCCCTCCTCCCCCTGTGAAGCAAGTATCATCCAGACACATGAGGCAACCGAAAGGAATGCCGCGTCGTGATCGTTGGGCTGACGTTCCCTTGTAATGTCATACATGTGGCGGTTAGGCCTGTCCACCTTCGGATGTCTACATAGCTCCCCGTCTACGTTATACCTATGTATTGTTTTACCGTCGGCTTTTGCAGTGTCGTTGAACGAAATGAGTACCATATCGATGCGAGTCGCCCAGATCTATCTGAGTGTATCCCCAGTACCCTTCACGTACCAGGCATTCAGGTATACACATCATTTCGGTCGTACGTGTCTTAGTGCAGTTGACGCAATGACAAACTCTGACCCCTGTCCTGGGGAGTCAGCACTGTGCAGGAGCATTCACTCCAGTGTCATCGAAAGGAACGAGTATCATGACGCGGATGTCGCAGGTATGTTTATCTGAGTATACACATCATCAGGTAATGTGTTATCCGCCCAGAATGAATCCCATTCATCCTCTGGCGTCGCTGCCTTAGCCTCCGCAGCGAAGCTATCTTCAACACATCCAATGTCCAGCGGCGGCAAACTTGGCAGCAGTTGTTTTCCGTCAATATTGGACATAGAAGGGTCCGTCGTACTGGGCATGTCCGGACTGCCCACCCTGTCCAAAGGTGTCCGATGAGGTGGGACCGATGTACTCCCTGGAATAATAGAGATGCCTTGTGATGTAACAATGTAGTCACAAGATACCGGGGGTGACACAGAACTGAATACGACCGAGAGGCGTCTGATCAACATAGGCTGATCGCTTTCTCCGGATTCGAAGTACCGACGTCTTCTTGTCCGACTAAGGAATATCCGCACATTCACTTGATTAGCCCAAACCAAGCCCAGTGACGCCTCTTTGCTGTCCTCGCCAGGGATACTGTTGGGCCTGCCGAACCATCTTGATTGATCCCGGTAGCTCATAGTACCACAATCTGGCGGCACATCGCGTACGATTACATCGGTTACCTCGTTCAGGACGAGGAAGGCAATGCGATGTTTACTTGCAAGCGAGTGGACAAGTGTAGAAATTTCGGAAACCCTTCGGGACCGTTCCACCAGAGTCTGTGTTGTTGTCTTCGCAGAGTCGTGGAACAATTCCGCAAGGGAATCGATAACAACAAACTTTAATGGCTTCGAGGATTGGTCGGCAGTTGAGATGTACTGAGGAAGGAATGCGGATAGTATGTATGTGAGCTTCTCTGCGGTAGGTGTATGGACGGTTTGGACGTCTGAAAGTGTACACGCCGTAGGTGAAAGCATAGGATGTGCATTTAGTATTTGTTCCAATCGTGTGGTCTGCAGATGGGAGGCGATGGTAATGTAGCATGCGGTGCCAGAAAGACCACCTTGGCTGGGAGGCAGCTGGACGAACAGAGATAGCTGAAGGGCCAGCTGTGTTTTTCCAGCAGCACTGGGAACCCCTTAGCATCGTCCGGGTTTGCAGCTCATCTGCTACTTTACCTTTCACCGACTGCTTCCCAGAGCATGCCAGTTCTGATCCCACCACCCAGGACAGAATCAAGCTCCGCATCCCCCGTCGTAAACATTTCGTCGTGCTCTTCGGCCAAGAACTCCCCAAGGGGCCGGAGAGGTTGCACGCGCTCTCGATATATGTCTGCTATAATCTTGCCTGCTTCTTGAGGTGGGATTCGGCAAGCCCTCGAGATTTCGCTGGAACTGCTCAGGAGGACATCTGCAATGTCTTTGAAACCACCTGCAATGCCGGTCAAGGGCGATTTGTAAATGGCAGACATCATACCTCCTAACAGGGCGGCTTTCTGGCGATCCGAGAGGGTTGAGAGTGAGCGTATTGGTGGGAAGTCCATGGTTTCCGGGATACAAATCAGCAAATCATTATTGCCTTTACCACCCACCGCAACGACTTGGGCGTCCGGGAGTTCGCCCGGTAAAGAAGACACCGTACCACCCGAGCGCACGAAATTAACAAGTAACACAACAATGCTCTCTTGCCTGCGCGGACGCGTTCGTTACGTTTCAACTACATTAAGCACCAGGGCATCCGAGACCTACACCAATCCTTCGAATACACTAGCCGCGGCAGTATCAGCCTCTCCCCAAGACATAACCCCGCAACAGCGCCGAGCTTTAGATGCTGCAATACGCGTAGACCAAGCCGGTGAGCTCGCTGCCAATTGGATCTACCGAGGTCAGATGGTAGTATTAGGAGGCCACCCGAAACTTGGCCCTCTCATCCAAGTAGGTCCTTGTGTGCTCTTTTGATCAATACCACAGATGCTGAATTGAATAGGACATGTGGGATCAAGAAAAGCACCATTTGGAGGTGATGGACAAGCTGCGAGTACAGCACCGAGTACGACCCACGATTCTCTCCGACATCGCTAAAACTGCCGGATTTGGCCTCGGTGTAGCCACTGCGCTCATGGGCAAGGAGGCTGCTATGGCCTGCACAGAGGCAGTTGAGACAGTCATAGGAGAACATTATGATGAGTACGGCTTTCTCTTTCCAAACCCTGCCTTGTATTCATCCTTGGGCCTCCAAGTCAACTCAAAGAGATTGAAACTTTGTCATCCTCACACCCTAGTTTACGACTCTTGTCCAAGGTCATTCAGGAGTTCCGAGACGATGAACTTGAACACCTTAATGCTGCAGTGGACCATCATTCCCAACGAGCACCTGCTCATGCTCTGCTTAGCACGGTTGTGAGTTGCGGGTGCAAAATGGCGATAGAACTTTGCAAGAGATTTTGAAAGTATTTGGTCACTTCTTAGTTAGAATGCCAATTACCATGTCTATATATTACAGTCCGGCATGGCACCAAGTTGACAAGGTATAATATCAACGGCAGGGTGGATCATGATTGAACGAGCGATTCGCCTTTGCGCTTCCCCGTCCATCTGAACATGTACTACGAGAATCGAGTGTCAAGCGTAAGATACATGAGATACGGCAGCAACCTACGTGTGTTTCAGATGCCAGGTAGTAGATGGCTGCAGGAACGAACAAGCAGCCGGTAAGTGCAATAAAGGTGGTGCGGCGAGTGAACCTGAAGTGTTTGTATGCATCCTCACGCTGCAAAAATGTTCAGTGTGCCATGCCAGAGCGCGCACTGCGAACGATACTCGCCATATGATTCCATCGCTCTATTGCGGGATCCAGCTGCGTCCATACCGGCATGTCAACGCCCGAAAATATTCAGAAGAAAAAGTTCTTATACCTGCACAAAACCTGGAGGAGAGCAGCACCGTCAGTGGGATGCCGAATGAAAGCTCATGACATACTTGGGACGGCCATGGAGAACGACGAAAGTGTTGTTGTCTGTTATTTACCCACTCGTCACCCACCACTGGCTTATATAATATGTGTCAGCAACTTGCTTTTGCCTTTGACCACCACACCCCCTCCTTCCTGAACATGGCTTACAACCGAGATTGGGATAGAGGAAAGGATAAATGGGGTGACTCCGTTTCTTGGGAGGCAGATGACAGGAATACGAGAGGCCGAGATGACGAGTACTACGGTGAAGGTAAACGCCGAAAATATAACAACGGCGTACGTGTTCTGTACATTTTAGCCTTCCACCATTGAACTTCACTGCAGGGTTATGAGGCTCAGTCATACAGTGGCTCTGGCTACGATGCCAGTAACTATGGCCAGTATCAGGGCAAACAGGATCAATCTCACGACTTTACTGACCCCCGCCATGGGAAGGGCTTTTCGAGTAAGAAACGGCTAGTTCCTAGCGAACCCAGTGCGCACGTCATATTCCTGGGCTTGGACCCTGATTTCTCCGAGGCGGATGTTTGTCGATACACTTCCCATGTCTTCGAATACAAGCTGAATCTATTTTGTACTCCAGTTGCAGGCTTACCTCTCCAGCCACGGGTGCAATATCGAGTCCGTCACCATAATAAGAGATAGAACAACAGGCAGTTGCCCCATTCGTATTTGTGTCTGCCGTGCATTGACATCTCTGGCCGTTGGATTTTTGAAGGTCTCTCGAAGGGCTTCGGATTTGCCCAGTTCGCAAGCATAGAACATGCCCGAGCCTTTGTGGATCCGCTGTTCCCGTTCGTTCAAATACCGCCACCAGCATCACACGGTGCCTCAGCTGCTACCGCCTTTTACAAGGCACTTGAGATGGGGCTGCCTCACAACGGACGCCGCGTAAAAATTGACTATTCACAGAGCGCCCTACCGCATGATAGGGGCCGAGGTCGACAGAACCTGAACGATGGAACTCGTGACATCGGCAATGCTCCATCCGCTGTATTACTTTTTCGTGGCCTTGATCCTTTGTCCGGCCCACAAGCCATAGCTCAAGCAATGATGGGTTCTGCGGGACCCAGCAAGGAGGGCCACAAGGGCATGAAGAGGATCATCCTCATCAAGGATAAAGTCACCTTGGCCAGCTTTCAATTTACCTTTGTCGAGTTTATCGATATTCAGGTATTTAATGGATATTCAACGACCAACAGGCTTATACATGTGCTCTAGGCTGCCTCCGCGGTGTTAGCAAATACCATGTCCTCTGCAATCCATCCCTCAGGCTTTCGGATTTCGGACAAGCCCGTTGCTGCGTCGTTTGCGCATCCATATTCGTTCCAGCCCGTTTCCGATGTGATGCTACGTGATGAGACTGCTATCCCTTCATCCCTTAACCTAGGCGGAGTTGAGGGCACTTTTGTGAAGTATTGGGACGAGTCAGCGACTGTCGCTGTCCTGGAATTCAAAGTCGAAGAGCCGGTCCAAATACTTGTTGCCCCATCGAAAGAAAAAGAAAAGAGGAAGAAGGCGAAAGGTATTGAGTTATCCAGCTCCAGACCTACTTATTTTTGAGACGGATTCTTATCCAGATGACGCCCCTAAAAAGCTTCCTACGCCGTCCACGCTGCCCGTCTCAGACAAGCCAGTGACACTCAGCTTCAATAAAGCAGGAGCGGCCAACAAAACTATGACCTCATTGTCGGGTCCCAAAGGTCCCGCAGTTGTGTCGCTTGGTTTCTCTGCCGATGACTTCGCTGCTGGTGATGATGATGAAGGGATAGAACAAAAGGCCCCTGCTGAAGATGACAAAGGTACAAATTTTGGCTAGGTGAATGTCATGGCGCTTATACTGATAACTTGCAGCGACCGTCACAGCTAAGAAAGTAGCACCTTTGATCGCGAGCAAAAAGGTATGATATTGCATTAACTCGTGGCTGTCGATTCATACAACACCATCGTTCTAGACTGTGAACAATATACAGAAGTGGAACCAGGTCCAAGAAGAGCTCAAGGAAGGAACAAATGTCCAAGCTTCGGTATTTGGCGACCTTACCAGCTTTAAGAACTAAACTCATCGGAATGGCCTGTTTCAGGCAGTGGCACCTTCGAATCCACCTTCATCTGGTGCAACGCCGGAGCCTGTAGAAATGGAGTTTGAATTTTCTGACACAGCTGCTATGACATGCCTGCTTTGTGCGAGACAGTTCAAAAGCCTTGAACAATTGAAAAGACATAACAAGGAATCCGATCTTCACAAGGTCCGTCCCCTCTCACACGTCTCAATCTTTGGCTTATGTTTGCGTCTTTCCCCACCCTTGTTTACTTATTCATATGGATGTTGAACCACAGAAAAACTTCAGAGATGCAAATTTACGGGAGATTGCCCGCCAGAAAGTCGCCGCTGTACGGAAAGGTCAATGTGATGTCGACGCGCCTAAATATCGGGATCGGGCATCTGAACGCCGTATCATGCACAATCAGCCAGAGATCCCCATGCCGGAGAACAACGGTGCAGTCGCCAAAAAGAAGCGTCATATGGAAGGTCCACCGCCACCACCTTCACCACCTCCACCATCCGTTGCTCCCGCTCAAGATGATGCTAATGTAGGAAATAAACTGCTCAAGATGATGGGATGGAAAGAAGGCTCTGGCCTGGGTACAGATGGTGACGGTCGTGTCGATCCAATGTGAGTCAATTTCGCTACTTCTGTGGCAGCATAATAACCTTTTCACTAGTCAAACAGCCATATATGCTCAGGGCGTGGGCTTAGGCGCTAGCAAAGGGAAAGAAGTGGGTAAATATGCTGAAGGTTATTCGGGTTACGTACACATGGTCCAGGATGCGGTAAGTTCCGAAAGCTTTTCGGAGGAATCTGGAAGTTGTAACTTCTGTCTGTTTTTAGGCTCGTGAGCGTTACGGGGCTTGATGTGAATTGAATGGCTGTCGGTCTATTTCTTGAGTAATATGTAATCTTTGAATCGGCTCCGTTGGATTTGACTACGTTTTAACCAATCTCCGTTTGGGTTCTTTATTGATTCTGTCTCATTCCCTGGGTTCCGTTCGAATCATGTTGTTTGAGGCGTAAATCCCAGAGTTGCAAATATTGAAGAGAGTATATATTGGAGGGAAGATGTCGCTGCTCGTAGTAGGCATATCTGTAGTCTCCGTGGTCCGTGAGTGTCCTATGAACAAATTCGGCTCCAAACGACTTGGATTCGTTGATCGATATGATGGAAATAAAATCAGAGTAAGGTGTAGAACTACGAGGATGTACAGTACAAATAGAAATACACATGTAATTATTATGAAGTGAACGTTGTGTCTGATTCAGTTTCAGCTGGCAAATCCGATACAGTATTTGAAGGGGACATCAGGTCAGGTCGTGAGTCCCCAGCCTCGCTCACCATTCCTACAGTTCGCTTCCGAGCGCGTCTCCTTGGAACCGTGGACGTTGGAGAAGCAGGTAATGACGTTTCAAAACCGTTCGCCTGGAGTTGTGCTAACATATCTTTCGCTCGAACTGCAGTATCAGCGAAAGTGGTTGTGTCGATGAGTGGGGGAGGAACACTGGTGTCCAACTTGCGGTTTTTGCGCCGCACTATGGAGTCGCCCTTGCGCAGTTTCTCCAGTAAGTTATCAAGCACGCCATCAGCCTCTTCGTCGGGGAGTGACTGTTGAACATTCTGCCGATGCATCCTTGATTCTGCCATGGCTTGTCTCCGTTTCTCCATGGCTTGTTTCTCTTCCGCTGCGCTGCGATTTTCGGCTTGACATTTCTGCACAAATAAATCAATAGCGTGTCATCGCCCGAGTACCTGTGCTGAATTGACCTTATACGATGTAACGAAGGTCTTGAATACCGCGAAGAACTCGGTGGATGAAATATTTTTTTCGTCTTCTCCGTAATAACGGACAACTTCCGTGAGGCTGGTCTCAGAATGATTAACGTCATCAGTGAGGTCCTCTAGTTTGGAATTAGCCCTTCCAGCGAATTGCCACATTTGTCTGCTAAAACCGTCGGTTTGGTCGATGTTACCGTAGTGATCGTTGAGCTCTTGGCGGATGCGCTTCAGTCCATCACGCAGCACGGCCAAATCTTTTCGCACGTCCTGCATGTTTACTATTCGAGTGTAAATGACTATAGCCAGTGGAAAAATAGCACCTCACTCCTATAAGCCTCAGCAGGTTTAGCAAGTTCATCTAAGAATTCGTCCATGTGAGGAAAGTGTTTCTGTATAGTGCGCTCCAGAAAGTGTAGGAGGGTGGTGTTATTGACAGATTTCGTGTCAACAAGCTGCTGTCGGATTAGACATGCCCAAAGTAGTTGGGTACGTAGCTTACCTTGTTGATACTACTGATTTTAAAACCAAATGCACCACCCTTGATACCAGCGCCATTCATGTAGTTCCCGATCATAAGAATCAGCTAGATAGATGTCAGACACGGGAATTGCATATGGAAATTGAAACTGACGTTCAAAACTTCCTTGAAATGCTTAGCACGTAAGAGGGCATCACAAGCGTCTGAAACCTTCCGTGTACCCTGCAGTCCACGGTGAGAAGCGAGACTAATGAACGAGGAACACTTGCATCGTCCAGCAACAACCATTGCTCATCAAACTTGCACTTGTACAACATCCCCTCAATTCGGGGCCCGAGCCGCTTGATCTGAATGAGCTTGACCATAAGTCGGTCGGAGGCGTGTAAACCAGCCAGCTCCTCTGGTTCGGCATTGCGGTACACATTGAGTTTCCCTACCTACCAGCGTTTGAATGACCATATTCAAAGTATCAACATTGAGCACCTACTTGCTCTGGTGTAGGGAGAACAGGCTTGAGCTCGCTGAGGAAGACCTCCGTGCACATTTCTTGATCAAATTGTTGTATCCTCCGAGCAATATCCTCGGGTTCAAGTTTCTTTACTCGCTGAATGAGGATCTCTACGGATAAACTTCAATGAAACGACAGATATCCTATGACAAGGCCATTTACCGACGCGCTTCTTCGTTTGCGGGTCGAGTACACTTTTCAGTTCAGCCTGTTTCTGTCGTGCTTGTGTGACATTTTAGCATTACTCTGATCGTAAAACTCAGAATAGTCGTACCCATCAAATTGATCATGAGTTGCTTAGCTTTGAAGTCCTCCTCCATCTCCGTCCAAACACCATCAGTTTGCAGCTTATTGAGTATCTCCTGCTCTTTCTTCGTATCTTCGTCATTCCAGAGTGTCTTCGCAACTTGCTGGTGGGCTAATTTGTCCCATTGCAGTTGTTTCATTTTTGTACTCGGTGTGAAGGGCATGTCTTTGCGAGCAGATAACATCAGATTTAGATTAGCACCTAGAAGCATTGAGGCCCGAGCGGAGCTAGGGGTTGAACTGGATGCGGAGGAAAAAGCCTTCGCCAACGGCGGGGGTGGAGGAGGCGGTGGCGGTGGAAATGATGAGACTGATGAAGGGTGATTTGGGCTAACAAAGTTCGGGGGTGGAGGCGGTGGGGGCGGGGGCGGAGGTGGGGGCGGCGGGGGCGGTGGAGGCGGTGGAGGCGGCGGTGGAGGTGGAGGTACCGTCTCGTGCAAATCTTCATCGTCGCATGGTGGAGGCGATGAGGACAGTGAAGTGTGGGTTTCAGGTATAGAAACATTTAGCAAGCCAGCCTCCTCCGGGAGGGCTGGAAGTGGCAGTAATGGCGTATCACCAGCAAGTGAAGGTGCTCGTCCATGCATGTGAAGGCGCTGTGCGAGCTGCTCGGAGAAGGATTGTGGATGAAGACGTGGGCCTTCCGTCAAACCATGGACACCGACTGATGCCATTGGGGTGCTATCTTGCATCGCGCTGGTTTCGTTCGGCGTTGACTGTTCCAATGTACCAGCATAATTTGGTTGTCCATCGACAAAAGAATCGGGCTCATTCTGATGGAATGAAATATCAGGGGACAACAAGTTATTCGACCGGAAAGAACGGGATATTGATGCTACGTCGTCACCACGCGTCGGACGATTTGGGCGCCTTGGGGAACCACGGATACTACGAGGGCTTGCCATATGTTCGCCTTCGGGAGATAACTGTGGATAAATGTAGTACCAATGTGGGTGAGAGTAGCGAACACCTACAATATTGGCGCCAGCAACGAGCTGATGTTTGATTTGCTCCTGGACATCTGCTTCATCTGCATCCATAAACTGCGACTCGCGTCCAGTCTGAGCCGCTGAACTGGCAATATTTGTTGAGCGACTGGGCTTTCTGGAACCGGGAAGACCCGCTCGCCTCCTGTCGACCTTGCGTGGTGTAGAACCCCGGGATTCCACCTCAGAGTTGCCAGACTCTTCCTCATCTCCGATACGCTGTTTCTTGCTGCTGCGACCATGTCCTTCGAGTAGACTGATAGTCTTTGCTCTCTCAAGGTGCTTATTCAGGGTCTCAATGAGCGTCTTGCGGTCCATGGAACTGGAGCTGTCGATGATCTCTTCGGCACCCTTTCCAACTTCCTTCAGCATTCTGAACAGCTCCATGATTTGGGCCTCCAATTGAGCTATCCTATCTTCGTATCCCGCTTTCTGCACCTGAAGTTGATCTTGGAGACGGACAGTTGTGTCGCGTGCGGTACTGAGCTTCTGTTCCAAGTGTGTCACCTTCTCCTTGAGTCGCCCGACGAGGCCATCGAGACCTTCAGATATCTCTTCCTCCAGAGCCTCTTTTTCCATCTTGAGGTGGAGCGCCTGGTTGCGGGCCTTTAAAGCTTCTTCCTCTGCTAACTGCAGCCTCTCGACTTCATTCAATTGTGCAAGCAATTTTCGCACTGAATGCCCCAGTCTCTGTTCGCATGCTCCGAGTTTGGGATCCATGACTACATCTGTCACCATTAGATCAAGGAGTTGATAGTGATATGCAAGCTGTGGATCTTCTTCTCTTATGAGCAGCAAATGACGTAGCATGGAAAGAAAATGGTCTCTTGCGCGAGAACCTTCTGTGCGGGCAAATAACGCATTCCAGATATCCTGGGGATTGGCGAAATCGCGCAAAATGTTCTGGTTTTCCTGCTTGCAAAGCCGTGACTCGTCCTCTTCAAGAAGGCGTTCAAGATCGTCAAGTTGCTTGTCTACATAGGGGATACCAAGTTCGCGGCAAAGACCAATGATGCGAAGAAGACCTGAAGAGTCCATGCGCGAGCGATGGTCTATCCTGAGATCGAAATCCTTAATAGCGTGCAATAATTGCAGAATAAGGGCGATGCTGACGAGCTTCCAAGATCATTTCAGTATGTCAGTACCGAGGGGAACAGGAAATCAACTGACCGCATAGTCAGTTAGCGCTGTATCACCGGTTTTCCTTATTTCGTCGCTGGCACCGACAAGGCTACCCATCTTTCCCCTCCCTCGCAGGGCGGCCTCCAAGGAACGGAACCAATACTCATAACAACCTGTTACTTTACCCTCGGATCGAGCTTCACTAAGAGACTTGAACCCATTGATCACATATCCCAAGGAATCCTCGCTACAATGAACAATCGACAAGATAACTTCGGTTATTGTTCTCCGGGTAGATAGATTCGGTGAATTGAGCGAGGAGATTATTTGGGTCACAATGTTTGGGATTTTTACAGCTTCTCGAACTCTGGCCTAACGATCACCATAAAACTAAGAAGAGAACACAAAAAGGACTCCATACATTGTTATTGAATATCACCTTAATACATTTGGCAATTTCAGGCTCGAGGGCAGCATCACTCTCTGTCCTAGAGAACGTGATATTGAACTTGGTGAGCTCACAAAAAAAGGAACGTACCTTGTCTCCCCTTTACGGCTGATCCGTGCTAATGCTTGTGCCAGGACTGCGGTACCGCGCCAGTAGATGAAACGATCAAGCCAGCTGAAGTCACGGTGAGCTGAACACTGTTTCGTTGTGGATGGTCATACCTTGTCTCATGCCCCTTTAGTGACACCCAAACGCTCGTAACTTGCTTCGAGGTAATGGTGCCATCCATGAATTTTCTTATATACCATTCGGGAGACCCGTCGCCAGCTGGATCAACGCCACTTGTTTCACCCTGCTTACGCACTTTATCCTCCCTATTCTTCTCCTCTTGCCATCGGACGTGTTCTGCAGCATAGACCACTTTCCACTTTTGTTCTATAGTGAGATCCACGTTCGGGAGATCTCGTCTTTCGGCGACATGGGAAAAAAGAGCCTTGATTTCTTCATCATCGGGACGCGAGAAATCGAACTCGTCGGTGTGTTGCTTATGAAAAATTTGTGAAAGATGGCTGGAGTTGCCGTCTGAATGACCCGTCACGCTCGAGAACCGGGATGCCCGATCATGGTCTGAGCTGGTGCTGTGGTTCCCTCGCAGCGTTAAATTAGATGGAGATCCCGGAGTTGTGGCAAGGCCTGTCTCTGAAGCTGCAGGACTACGCCCCCCTGACGAAAAAGAAGCTTGGCTTTTGTGATACCTATGAGTGGTGGGTGTCTTGGAATCGCGCCCAGACACAGATGACTGACGAGGCCGGGGCTTCTTCCTGCCAAAGAAATCCATGACAGCCGCGACAAGATGACTTGCGCTGGACCTGCCAGTGCGATGTAGAGGTGAACGAATTAACGAGGAACCCGAGTCGTACCGAGTCGCAACACTGATATGTGCGACGATCTGGTTCGTCTACTTGCACTGCCACAACCAAAATACAACCAAACATTCGTTATTATGTGCTACATACAGTACTTGCCACTGTCCCGAGGACGAGGATAATCGAAAAATTTTTGGCACACATGGGTCACAGGCACGTCGTGGCCTCGCCATGGAACCCACCACCATCACCAATCTGCAGCGGCCCTGTGATCACTCACTCAAGGCAAACAACCACGAAGCCATGCTCACTCCACTCTCGAAGCCTCAAACTTCCCCTGCTCCCAATCTATCTCCCATAGCACACACCGCATGAGATGGGCGGCAAGTACACGCTCACTCAGTTGTCGCACCCCGGAATTGACCCATCATGCAGTAACACGAAGAGGACAATCCATACGCACACTCGATACCCCAATAGCGGTGGGCACCAACCCTAGCCTCTGATCGTGGACCCCCAGAATGTGCCATGCCTCTCGCTGCCTCCCGATAGTGGGTATCGCTTTGATGCGTCATCTCGAGCGTGCACTGGCCGATGCACTGCAGGTTCGGTGATCTGAAAAGTGAGCCTTCACCGATACTATCAGGTGTGCATCACAAGTAGCCCGTCTTTTGCGTCAAGGGTGGCATCCCAAAGTAAATCCATGCTACTGCATTTGAGAACGAATCTCTGATGACCCTCTAAAGGGCAACTGCAGCGAAAGGAACGAAGTTTGGGATGACAGCGGGCGCTAGGCCCAAAATAAGGAAGATGGACTAGCTGAGATAACACAGGATGGCATAGGGTCATCAGGTGTTCACCGCAGATCTCGGGATCCTCGCAGCCAAAGGAACAGGCCAGAGAATAGAAGACCGGATGCAAAGGTAGCCACCCCGGTGGGGCAGGTCTTAGAGTCCGAAATTGGGGGGCACGTTCCAGTAGTCCATCGACAGACAACTAGGCAAATGGATTTACCTCACCGCCAGGGTGTGAAGAATGACACGTCGGAACTGAGCTAGTAATGTAAAGCCAGATCAGTTAATTCAGGGGGGAGTGAGCATTATCCGCAGGGGCATATGGTGGGCTGCAGGACACAACCAACACCAGTGGAGAGCACTTTCTTGTACGTACCAACGTTCGGCAACCAGTACGACCCACTCCATGATTCCACCGCATCGGCCACCACGAAGCCATTCTGTTGTTGTTACACGCAGTAGCGTTTCGCATACGATGTCAAGCCCGAGCGAATCCTGAGTGGATTGCATAGGGCATGACACAATGCACGGCGCACAAAACAATGTAAAAAGGCACCGTAGAGCAGAAGTGCTTGCACAACCGCCAGGAATAAAAGGCCGCGGCCAACATGTTCGTGTGTCCATATAAGGCGGAGCTCCACAACAGAACCGCGTCCTCTGGGAGAGCAACGAGTAGGTGTGACGAGCAAGGAGCTCTGTGCGTAATCTATGCATGGCGACCGACTTGCACGCAAGCCGCCGTCGGTGCGTTTACCGCTCCGTCCTGCATATGCACCCAAAATAAGGCCAGGGCATCTTTCTAGCATTTTGCAATCGACAATGCAACACTGACTGCATGGCGGGTACCTCATCTGTCCGGCACTACTTGCCCTTCGCGATGGCAGGCTTGGATAGAGGAAAGCACAGGTGCACTTTCTGTACGTTGTCCCAGCCAACACAAAGGTATCCCGAGGTAGTACTTGAGGGTATCTGTGCGTGCAAGAAGACAGTGGCATTCGAGCCGAGGCAAACGCGTTCCGGAAAGACGATGTGGGTGGTGATTCTGCAGGACTTCAACGCAGTCAGGAATGACGACGGACGCGCATGCCAGACGGTGCCAAAAGTATAGCCGCAGAGTGGCCAAGTTCAGTGTATGACGGCGTTGCTCGTGCCGTTTGAACTCCACCAGGACAGAGATACGCTGGCCGCGACCAGAGGATACTTAGGGTTAGAATGCATCCCGTTAGGAATGGATCTTTTGGCTAGAAGCGGTGGCGAGTTGCGGTGGTGGATGAGGGCGAGGCTGGCGCGAACGGACACCCGGGCGACAGAGGTGGTAGAAAGTTGCTGCCATTGGTGGAAAAACACGCGCGCGTTACACAAATACATAGTGTGACATGTCACGTACACACGGTCACGTCACGGGTAGAAGAGCCTCTTAGAGACCAGCGAATTGAGTCCACCCAGGCCCAATGGCCGAAAATATCTACAGCAAGGGGACAAGAGTCTGGTTCGAAGACAAAGAACAGGCCTGGATCTCCGCCGAAGTCGTTTCCTTCACTAAAGGCAACGACGACGCCATCAAGCTAGTCTTTATTGACGAACGAAACAAGGTACGCGCTAATCAACTTGTTCTGTATCCCCTGGATCCCATTTACTCGTGCCCCTTTACCAGGAAATTGTAATCAATACCACGGTAAAGAACATCAGAGATGGAAAGGAAGGCTTGCCTCCACTGCGAAACCCTCCCCTGCTGGAGACTGCGGATGATCTAGCCACCCTCTCTCACCTCAACGAGCCTTCCGGCACGTAGTGTCCTCTGCTCTGAGCCGCCATGTCCTGATCATTTCCTTAGTTCTCCACACAATCCGCAATCGTTACGCCCAACACAGCATTTACACCTACAGCGGCATCGTTCTCATTGCAGTCAATCCTTTCCAGCGTGTCACTCTGTATGGACCTGAAATCATCCAAGCGTACTCCGCCAGAAAGCGAGGAGAACTTGAGCCCCATCTCTTTGCCATTGCAGAGGACGCGTATACCGCGATGGCCAAGGAAGGCATGGGTCAAACTATCATCGTTTCAGGTGAAAGGTATACCGTCCGTCATGAACATCCGTCACTCCGCCACTGACACATAACAGTGGTGCAGGTAAAACGGAATCAGTAAGATTATCTGACCAATTCACCCACTTGTATCTCATGCCTTTCAGGCCAAATTCATCATGCGTTATATCGCCTCCGTCAACCCCCCTGGATCTACAGCCAAGTCAAGGACTAAGTTTTCGTTAGACGAATCCAGTGAAATAGAACGCCAAATTCTGGCCACTAATCCCATTCTCGAATCATTTGGAAACGCCAAAACGACACGCAATGACAACTCATCGCGTTTTGGAAAGTACATTCAGGTGAGGCGTCATGGTCCAGTCAACGGCTACTGTGGGTTGTTGACGTTTCTCAGATCCTGTTTGACGGCAAACCGGAAATTGTTGGTGCTAGAATCCGCACGTATCTCTTAGAACGGTCGCGTATCGTCTTCCAACCTACCACGGAACGGAATTACCACATCTTTTATCAGTTGTGCGCGGGCGCCCCTCTCAAGGAACGCAAGGACCTCGGACTAGATACCGATGTAACTAAGTTCCACTACCTTAGGCAAGGCGGACCAACATCTACCCCAATAACAGGCGTCGATGATGCGGAAGAATTCCGGGCAACTCAACAGGCTCTTTCCACCGTCGGCATCAGTGTCGAAAAGCAGTGGGCCGTCTTTAGGCTGCTTGCTGCTCTTCTGCATCTCGGAAATGTGAAAATTACCTCAACACGTTCCGAATCTTCCATAGATGAAGCGGATGCTGCTTTAATTTTAGCCACTCGGTTTCTTGGTGTCCAACTCGCTGAGTTCAAGAAATGGACCGTCAAAAAACAGATTATCACTCGCTCGGAGAAGATCGTCACGTCGCTAAATGCTGCGCAGGCCACAGTAGTTCGCGATAGTGTTGCAAAGTTCGTATACGCCTGCCTGTTCGAGTGGCTCGTCGCTATCGTAAATGAAAGCTTGGCTGGAGAGCATGGCGATGCTGCTGAACGGGCCGAGATGTTCATCGGAGTCTTGGATATTTACGGATTCGAACACTTTCAAAAGGTCCTAACTCTCTACTGCTTGCTTCTCGCATCTCATCGTCGTCGCCTTTTATACAGAATTCGTTTGAACAATTCAGTATAAACTACGCTAATGAAAAGCTGCAACAAGAGGTTGGCTACGCTGTATATTTTCTTCCGTCTTCTAACTTCCTACTCGTAGTTCAACTCCCATGTTTTCAAACTCGAGCAAGAAGAATACATGAAGGAACGAATCAACTGGACCTTCATTGACTTCTCGGACAACCAGCCATGTATTGACATCATCGAAGGCAAGCTAGGTGTCCTTGCGCTTTTGGATGAGGAGTCCCGTCTCCCATCCGGTAGCGACGCATCCTTCCTCCAAAAGCTCAACTCCCAACTTCTGAAGCCTGCTAACAAAGCTGTTTTCAAGAAACCCCGGTTCGGAAATTCATCGTTCACCATTGCGCATTATGCGTTGGACGTTACTTATGAAGTGGACGGGTTCCTCGAAAAGAATCGTGATACTGTCCCCGACGAGCATATGACGCTGTTAGCTACGACAAAGAATCCCTTCTTAAAGGAGGTCCTGGAGGCTGCACTTGGTTCAGTAAAGGCTGCCGATCCACCTCATCCTGGTTCACCATCCCCATCGGATTCCGGTAGTGGGAGTTCCCGTCGGTCGTCGGTAATTCCAGATCCGGGTCGCTCCTCTCTTGTTGCATCAAGTGCGGCATCGTCTGGTCCCAAGAAACCTGGGGCAGCGATTAGAAAGCCAACACAGGGTTCAATATTCAAAGCTTCATTAAACGCACTCATGGATACCCTCAGCATCACAAATGTTCATTATATCCGCTGTATTAAGCCCAACGAAGCCAAGAAGCCCTGGGAATTTAATCCTTCCCAAGTTCTGGGCCAGCTGCGTGCTTGTGGTGTTCTCGAGACCATTCGTATCAGCTGTGCTGGATACCCGTCACGCTGGACGTACGAGGAGTTTGCTGAACGGTAAGTGTGCCTCTCTTTTTTGTAAGGATATTATTTTCTGACGGGCCTGCAGTTATTATATGCTTGTTCCTTCTTCCGACTGGCAACCCATGATACAACAACTTGAGCTGAGGCCTCTTTGCTCACTTATCTTGGAGAAGACAATCAATGACCCGGATAAACACCAGGGTGGTCTGACGAAGATTTTCTTCCGTGCAGGTATGCTGGCTGCCCTCGAGTCTCTCCGCTCGGAGAGGCTCAATGCTTTGGCTACCATCATCCAAAAGAACATGCGGCGGCGGATGGCGGTTAAGAAATTCCAGGAGTTACGCAGCTCCACAATTCGTGTTCAGACGTGGTGGCGTTCTGTCATGGCGAAGAGGCTTGTTGAGGCCATGCGAAGAGATTTTGCTGCAAAGCTACTGCAGACACGCATTCGCCGCTTCATGCAGAGGTCAAACTTTGTACGAATTCGGGAATCCGTTATCATGTTTCAGAGTCGTGAGTGGCTTTCTCCAGCACTGTGCTATGGTCATGACACTTTTTACACAAGGTCTCCGTGGTGCACAAGCCCGACGCCTGCATAAGGAATCCAGGACCTTTCATGCGACTGTTCTCCTACAATCCCTATTTCGTGGAATGTATGTGTGAATTCTGTGATCGTTCTTTCCACTAACGGCGCTTCGCTAGGCTCTATCGACGGATATTCCGTATCAATGTCAAAAGTGTGGTGTACCTCCAATCTTGTGTTAGGAGGCGTCTCGCCAAGAAGCAACTCAAGCTTCTTAGAGCGGAAGCACGTTCGGTATCCAAGTTCAAGGAGATTTCGTATCGCCTCGAAAACAAAGTTGTGGAGCTAACCCAAACTCTGCAAAAGAGGACGGAAGAGAAGAAAGCCCTTCAAGCCCAACTAGCAGAACTCGAGCAACAGATCCAGCAATGGACTTCAAAGCATGAGGAGGCAGATGCGAAATCCAAGTCACTCCAGGCTGCTCTGCAAACCGCTGAAACTGAACTGACCCGCCGTGATGAGTTCCTCAAAGCCAAGGCGGATGTGGAGAAGCGATTAGAGGACGCGATCGCCAAGGCAGCGGAGAAAGAAGCCACTATCCAGAAATTGACAGATGATATACTGGCGCAGGCGGCTCAATTACAGTCGCAGGAAAAGGCATTTGCTAATACGCCAATCAGAAACAGCGAAGATGTTTCAGTTATTACAACTCTGAAGAATGAAGTCAGTAGCTTGCGAGAGCAGCTCAACCGGGCCAATGCCTACAATGCTTTGACAAGAGGCGTCCGCGACCCACCTTCCTCGCCAACATTCCCAACTGCCCTCCGTGTCCCTGAGGCCAACCAATCACATGGTGCCACCCTCGTACCGCCATTATCGAATTCCCGCCACCAACGAAGACACAGTTCCGCTGGTGTTCTCCTCAGCCCAGCCGAGCTCCGATCATCCGCAGATGAATTGATGCTGGATGTGAAGAAAAGCCAAGCTCTCAGTCATAGGGCTGCGTCAGTCGCGTATGATGGGGACGAGAATTTGCTCCGGATACGCACCAATGGCATTGCGGATATTCGGGGTTACGACGATGCGGCCGAAGAAAAGATCAGGCTCATGCATGATGTCAAGCGCCTTGACGAGGACGTGTTGACCAGCCTTATCCGTGGGTTGAAAATTCCTGCACCAAGCACCACGAATCTTGCGGCCATGAAGGAGATCCTCTTCCCGGCTAATCTCATCAGTCTTGTTACCAATGAAATGTGGAAGTATGGCTTGATTCCCGAAAGCGAACGCTTCCTTGCGAATGTCATGGAAACCATTCAAGCTCACGTCATGGTAGGTCGAAGTACCCATGTTGGTCTGACTGCCTTCTCACTCTTGTTAGTCGTTCACCGGCGAAGATGCTATCACGCCAGGCATCTTCTGGCTTTCTAATGTGCATGAGATGTTTTCCTTTATTTGCGTTGCTGAAAGCGACATGCTACAAGGCATCGGCCCGGGTGAAGAAAATTCCGTACGCGAATTCGATTGGAATGACTACGAACGACTTGTTACCGTGGTGAAGCATGACTTGGGGAGCCTGGAATACAACATCTATCACACCTGGATGCAAGAGGCCAAGAAACGTCTCTCCAAAATGGTTATCCCTGCTTTGATTGAGAGTCAATCGCTTCCAGGATTCACAACAAGTGATGGTGGGGGACGGCTGTTCAACCGTCTCCTCAGTTCGAACAGTCCACCTGCTTACAGTATGGATGACATTTTGAATCTCCTCAACAAGGTCTGGAAGAGCCTGAAGAGCTACTATATAGAGGAGTCGGTAACACAGCAGGTCTTCACCGAGCTTCTGAAGTTAATCGGTGTCACGAGTTTCAACGATCTCCTTATGAGAAGAAACTTTTCCTCCTGGAAGCGAGGTGTGTTAACTGAACGTTACTCTTTGATTCAAGACTCACCACCCTTAGCCATGCAAATACAGTACAACATCACACGATTGCATGAGTGGTGTAAATCGCACGACATGCCAGAAGGAACTTTACATTTCGAGCACTTACAGCAGGCAATCAAATTGTTGCAGCTGAAGAAGGCAAGTGTAGAAACTCGCAGTCTCTGGATGCGGTCTAATTACGACACCACAGGCCACCCCTGCGGATATCGAAATCATCTATGATGTCTGTTGGATGCTAAGCCCAATGCAAATACAACGGATGTGCACAAACTATTATGTTGCCGAATATGAGGTATGCGAGTTAACCCACTTCTTTAAGATGTTGCTGACAAGTTTGGTCAGAACCCGATATCACCTGAGATACTGCGTGTAGTAGCCTCTCGCGTGCAGGCAAACGATCGCAACGACCATCTACTTCTCTCACCTGAGACGGAGGACGTCAGTCCATTTGAGCCCCCATATCCCCGGGAAGTCTCAGGTCTTGAGACATATGTTCCAGCATATCTAAACGTCTCCCATCTGCGTAGATTAGCTGCTCTAGTTGCATAGTTCCCCCAGCTGTTCCGGGACCCCGCTTTCAATTTTCGTTGACATTGTACCTTCTGTTCTTGGACTTTAAAACTTAATGGATCAGCGCTTGAGGGTCATTAGGACTTCATTCGAAACCAACGTTTGTCGTGGGATACAACGTAAACCTAAGTTTGACTTCGACTAGGTGTGTACGAGCAAGTTAGTAGCTGAGGACTAAGTGAGACGCATCATCGATTTGCTCCGCTAATGGCTGATGATTTTTCAATGTCAGTGGTTCTCCGTCATCCACAGGTGGTATTTTGTGTAAGGTAAGTGTCTAGGGGGAGCTATCGTGATCCATGACATCCCATTGGTCCACGACACTCACTGATATTTTCGAAGACGGAATGTTGAAATGACTGGAAAGAAGATCCAGAACTCTACCAACAACGATGGACTACGCCATGTCAGTAAAACAACTGTCGACGATAAAGGTGACTTGCCGTCCGAAACCAAAAGATGCCCTCCTTCTTGGAACCGTCTGTATCGTAGCGAACATTTACATGAATGCGCTGGCCTACGGGTACAGAGCCTTTGTCTTTGGGATCTCCTGGAACAGCTTTGTGGCGCATCTTCATCATGTTCACTTTCTGCAGGTGAGCTAATTTGGCTGGATCGGTGGGTAATTTTGTAGATCGCACTGCAACAGGAGTGTAGGACGAATGTACTGGGACGTGTCGCACAAGATCCCGGACAGGTGCATGATTGTCCCCGTCGCTTTTACCAGGTAACAAGGATGACTTCTCGTGCCGATGACTGCCACAATGACATTCTATGACGAATAGAGGTGATAATGGAATGAACTTACTCGACACAGAATGAAGACCACGCAGCGGCCCGCTCTTCCCCTGAGTCTGCCTGGTCAGTCGTGGGGGGCGAAATAGTGAGGCAAGACTTATTGCAGCCTGGGAAGACACACTTGGGTCGTGTCACCAACCCTGGCTGTGATTTTGTCGTTGCAGGCTGGCGTGCAGCTGCGCAACTATGAGAATCTGGCGAGATATGAAACCTGCAGAACAATTTGAGACAGTTGCATTGGATGGGTAAAAAGTCGCGTTCATTGCAGGATTCAAGAGCACAGTGTGTGCCCAAATCTTCGAGATCCATCGTGGGTGGTTGCAGTATTGTAGGTTGCCTAAAAAGGGAACGTACTCGGTGTGAGGTCAGAGTGAGGTCAGAGTGAGGTGACAGTCATTATAGACTAGGTAGACAATAACATAGCCCTGGCCCTATCGCAGTCAAAAGAAAGGTACCCGTCCCTCGACGACCTACAGACTGGTGTTAAAATACTTTCCATCTATCGGTGTCATGATGTAGTACTAGCTAGTCATTTTCGTGCAAATCTCTCCAAGCCCTCTCGGTCTTCATCCGCTGTTCCTTGGCATTTGCACGATTACGACTTGAGCGTTCAATCCGCTGATTGAGTCACGTCAATGGCTTTGTCTTGTGCAAACCGTGGCGAACTAACCTCCTTACGGAGACATTGGTTGAGCTTGTCCTTTTCCTGGTTACAACCACCGGTCAACCGAGCCCAGTTGTTCGCATGACAGGCGTCAAGGGCTTGTATGAATTCCCTGCATACTATCAAGGCTTGTCTGGTGCACACGATGGCGAAAACATGGCGTCCGCGTACCTATGCGTTTATCGGACAGCTGTGGGTGCATATGAGGGTACGGAGCGATGGGTGACCGTGCGAATAACAATCTACCGCCGAGGTACATAAGCTGTGATATGACATCTAGCTCAGATAAAAACACCCACCCGTCATGTCGTCCAAGTTCACCCCAGAGCCAACAGACGCTGCCTGCATTGCGACGATCCGTACTTTGGCTGCAGATGTAGTCGGAAAAGCTAACTCCGGTCATCCTGGCGAGTAGCTCCATCCCCTCCTATTCGTCGTCCCATCATGCTAACCGTATCGTGGTATTCCCTACTAGGTGCACCCATGGGCATGGCTCCCGTTGCCCACGTATTGTTCACAAGGCAGGCGGCTACATTGTGCACGATCTCCTACATCATGTTCAATCAACCCCTGTCAGGTTCTTTAATGCCAATCCCGCTGATTCAAAGTGGTTCAACCGTGATCGCTTCGTGTTGTCCAATGGGTAAAGTCCTCTACCCCACTATATTGTTCTCCGTTTTTGATGTATGTTACAGACACGGGTAAGTAACACCAACGTGTCGAGCGTAGACGATGGGTTTTATTCGGATGACCAGGTGTGCGTTGCAGTACATCATGCTGCATCTCCTTGGATACAAGTTGTCCATGGACGATCTCAAGGCATTCCGACAACTCGACTCACTCACTCCTGGCCACCCGGAAGCAAACCATACCGACGGTGTGTCCACAAGTACCTGTATGAAACTGGGTTTCTTAGCATTGCATCAGGTGTCGAGGTCACCACCGGTCCCCTTGGACAAGGATTTGCCAATGCTGTTGGACTTGCAATGGCGCAGACCCATCTCGGCGCAATTTACAACCGTCAAAACTTCGATCTCGTCAACAACTACACCTACGGTAATCTATGCTCTGCGTCGCAGACAAATCCCTCCTTACCCACTTCAATCAGTGTTCACCGGTGATGGTTGTCTTATGGAGGGGGTTGCCAGTGAGGCAGCATCCCTTGCTGGTCACCTGCAATTGGGCAACTTGATTGTTGTGCGTACATTCACCGCCCAAGGATCGTTTACATGTTATTGACTGATTTTCCAAGATATATGATGACAACCGTATGTATTGCTATGTCGCTTCTGATCCGCACTCACGTATCTCTCGCCTTTGAAGATATTTCTATTGATGGTTCCACTGCTGTTGCATTCACCGAAAATGTTGAGCAACGGTTCCTAGCATATGGTTGGCAAGTTCTCCATGTAGACGACGGTGACAAGTAGGTCGGAGCCTATCTCCTATTAACAATATGGTCTGATGGAGTACATTAGTGACCTATCCGCTATTTACGACGCGATTGCCACCGCTCGGGAGGAAAAGAGCAAACCCACTATCATTCGCTTGCGAACTACTATTGGCTATGGCTCCAAACAGCAGGGTACTCATGGCGTTCACGGTTCTCGTGCGTGTGTTCTGAGGGTTCTGAAGCCGAGTTAACATTCCCTTGTCCAGCGTTGAAGGCTGATGACATCCAGGCGCTAAAGAGCAAGTTTGGTTTCCCCCCTGATCAATCATTCTACGTCCCAAGGGAAGCCTACGACACGTATAAGGCGGTTGCCCTTCGCGGGGCTCAGCTTGGGGCTGCCTGGTCGATCCTTCTTGCGCAGTATGCGAAAGTCTATCCTCAAGAACATGCAGAGCTCACACGTCGCATTTCCGGGAAACTCCCCGAGGGTTGGGAACAGAGACTTCCGGTTTACAAGCCCACTGATCCTGCGCAAGCCTCACGAAAACTGTCTGAGATTGTGTTGACTGCTCTCGCTCCAGTCCTCCCAGAGCTTATGGGAGGGTCCGCGGACTTGACGGGAAGTAACCTGACCAGAGTCAAAGGGTCTGTTGACTTCCAGCCGCCTAGCACCAATCTTGGGGACTACACTGGTACGTACATCCGCTACGGAGTGCGTGAACATGGAATGGGCGCCATTGCGAACGGCTTGTCTGCATACGGCGCCATCGTTCCTTACGTGGGGACATTCCTGGTAAATGCGATTTCCCTCCTGATCATCCTTCCGTCTCACGTGTCCGTAGAACTTCGTATCATATGCTGCCGGCGCCGTCCGGTTGTCAGCTCTCAGCAAGCACCAGGTTGTCTGGGTCGGTAAGTACCGCTGATGCTAATGCGTACGTGGTGCCGCTGATCACGCGTTCCAGCAACCCACGATTCTATTGGCCTTGGAGAGGACGGTCCCACCCACCAGCCTATTGAAACCGCTGCACATCTGCGCGCGATTCCCAACCTTGACTTTTGGAGACCAGCTGACGGTAACGAGACTTCAGCTTCTTATCTCGTTGCGCTTAGAAGCAATGAAACCCCCTCCGTCATTTCTCTCTCGCGTCAGAACCTTCCTAATCTCGAAGGCTCCACCATTGAACGCGCTGCCCGCGGTGGCTATGTCCTTTACGATGTGGAAGGCGAAGACTTGACCATCGTCAGCAGTGGGAGTGAAGTGTCTATAGCTCTCGAAGCCGCGTCCAAACTCAAAGCAGAAGGACTTAAAGTTAGAATTGTGAGCCTGCCCTGTTGGTCCGTGTTCGACAGGCAAGACAAGGAGTACCAACTGAGCGTGCTGAGGAGTGGCGCTCCTATATTGTCCTTGGAGGCGTTGTCGGTATGTGAACTAAAAAGCCGATGAACAGGCTCACTCACCAGTTGACCTCTAGACTCTTGGATGGCAAAAATACAGCCACGAGGTAAGAAACTAACGACATGCGACGAACGGAACATCTGACATTTCTACAGCAATATGGCCTTTATGGGTGGGGAGCTTCAGGACCGTACAAGAAGGTGTACGAAAAATTCGGTATCACTGGTGCTAGTGAGTAAATTCCTCTCGACAATACGTCACTCCTTAGACTAAATCCCGCTAGACATCGCGGCTGTAAGTAAGAAGGTCATTGCCTTTTATCAGCAAAAAGGAGGGGAAATTATCTCTCCGCTGGTCAAGGCATTCTGATTGTGATAACTTGATTTGAAGGAAATAGAGTTTTCCTTTTCACTGATTTTGAGGGAAAGGAATGACTTTGTATACATGTAGTCCTGCAGTGTGCTGTAAACCATACCGGTAATAAAAGCTGACGTTCGTTTGGGTTTCAGCCGCGCACAGAAAGTTGCCAGTGAGATAATAATTGGGTGACCAATCCTATTGATGGAGTCGTACTGTATTCTATTTGCGCTGAACCGACATGGTATCCCAGGCAGCCCTCTCCGCCTCTTCCTTGAGAACTTCCTGAATGTGTGGTTTCAGGTAACGGACGTCCTGAGTTGGGTTAGTCATTGTCACACCAGAAGGCCAAGATACACACGTCGTTTGCAGATACCCACTGGTCCTTTGGAAGGTCCTTGTGGAGCATGGATCGGTGCAGCGAGACCTTCATGCGGTGTGCCCTGTCATATGCATCCCGCGGCGTCAGACGCGAAAGGGCCTATCATGGAGCTATTCAGGGGATTGTCCGGATACATTTCAACAAGCAAGACATACTCTCTGGACTTCCGGCGATTCCTCGACCTCTATGCGACACTGGTGAGCACGACATACACGATGTGTCAAGCGGGTGTTATACGCACGGAGGTCGTCATATTTGAGGCCCATTCTACGGTGACCCATCAAGTCAGCATACCACTGTGCGATCGGGGTGGCCCATTTCTTGAGTGTCCGCGAAGAACGAATGTAAGGCGCGAGAGATGGCCCCAGCGCGTTCATGGCGAAAACGATTTGGATTCGGAAGTTGCAACACAAACGGAGGCACTCGGAGAGACTTTGTTTGGTCATGTTTTCCTTCTCTTAAAATATTTTCAGTGATAAGATGCCGATAAGATAAATCAATGCAAAAACTATATAGGACGCACCGTGTGCACGACTTGCATCCCACCCCGACTCTCCACCTACAGCTTAGATCGCAATCAGCATGTCGACGACGACCCAAACCGGCCCCAACCTTCGCGAGCGCACCTACATCATGGTCAAGGTAAGATTATCATCACTCCTATCATCACCTGGGAGGCTGATATCGCGCAGCCTGACGGTGTCGACCGTGGTCTCGCCGGAGAAATCCTTTCGCGCTTCGAGAAGCGCGGCTTCAAACTCATCGCCTCCAAGCTCGCACGGCCATCCCGCGCGACACTTGAGACACGTTTGTTTTGTCTTGCCGTAGTCGTTGATCGATGGTATAACCCTTCCGCGTTCTAGACTATGAAGATCTCAGGGAGAGATCGTTCTTCCCCGGCTTGATCAATTACATGCTTAGCGGGCCTGTCTTCTGCATGGCCTTTGAGGGTCTCGATGCCGTCAAGACTGGTCGTGCTATGCTCGGTGCTACCAACCCCCTTGCATCCGCTCCTGGTGAGTGCACCACTTGTTCTATTTGTGTATCCATTCACATGGCTATGAAAGGCACCATCCGTGGTGACTTTGCCCTTGCAACCGGTCGCAACATCTGCCATGGCTCTGACACAGTTGAGAATGCCGAGAAGGAAATTGCCCTGTACGTGGTTGCCATTGTCTCGTGTCGCTGCTTTATTTAACAACTGACCAATGCCAGCTGGTTCCCCGAGGGTACTTTGGATTATAGCCTCTCACAGGCGAGCATGATATACGAGTAAAGGGTTGAAACGTTGATTAGTGCATGGCTTTAAAAATTCGTGTACTATGTTACTGTATCTGTATAGATACCATTTGGACGTGAGGGCAATTGGAATATTTTCAAACAACTGCACCCGCGAACGTCACCGTCCATAGCTCTCTTTCGCTGATACATTAAATTTCAAAACTTCTCCATTCCGCATTCCGCATTTGAACGACAGGAAAAATACGCGGCACCTAACAAAAATGTTACCACCAATTATATGCTGACTTCGAAAGACATTGCCTACCGAATAAAGACACGATACTATATTTCGAGCACCCGCACCTGATAGCTTCTGAAATGTCATCTGGATGTACTTTCCCTGAAGGAAGCTTAAAAAAGTGGGTTGGTAAATAGCCATGCAAAACAAGTAGGACATACCTTTCCAAGGATATCCGCCCAAAGGTCATCGTGGGTAACAGCTATGTCACAAGAAGGCTCCTTCAACAAGATTAGAGCGGGGGTCCCATGTACGCACATGGAAAATGTACCTTATCTAGTATGATCTGGTTGATCAAATCTGAGGGGTGATAGATCTTCATCGTATTAAGCGTCATGCTAGTAAGTAACCTGATAAAATGCACCAACCTTGGATATGAAAGGTACATGATCAAGTGACAGATCGTCAAGACCTTGGATACCTGGGTCCGAAGGTTCTGGATGGTGTGGAGTATCCCAAGAATTCTGCTCGTGTTCTCCTACAATTCCACAATTGCCTTCGGAGGCCTGTCCAGCGCCCCCACACTCGATGCCTTCAATGCCATGCATGAAAATGGAACTCGGGGATACAATCACATCACCCAAAATGCGGTCAAATATGCCTTTCCTGATTGCAATCTTGAACCCACGAATAAACGCAGTTTGATTTTTCTTGCCGTCGAGCGGATCTGGTCCAACACGACATGGAACAGAAGATACCATGTCCCAAGTACATGCTGCAGTGACATTTCCGCTGACATTTGTGTCGGCCATGACCTGCGCATCGAAGTTCAAGGATCTACTACCGACATTCTTGAAAGCCGCAAGGGACCACGAGCTGGTCTTGTGGAACCCAGTGATGAGGTAAATCGAATCGGGGCTGATCATCGTCCTGCCAAGCCTGTTCACCGCAAACTCGTACCATGCCTTTCCCTTTAAGAGTGCCTCCTTTTGAAAAACCGAGTAATTGCGAAGATCGTGTTGATCCGATCCTTCAGGAAGCACCAAAATTGCGCCTTCCGATGCAGACGAGTTGAATTGTTGACCGAGACTAGCTTGTACAGATAGCACCCTGTCGAGCAGACAGTTAAATCGTCAAGACAAGTGATTGAGTGAACGAACTCAGAGGTACTAGTACTAGCCCCGGCAACTTCCGCCAAGTTGGTCGTTGTAGAAACCACGCGGCCACGCTTGTCGAAATCTTCAAAGCTCTCGACATCCAGGTCCCCGATTTGCTCGAAGCCCTCCGGAACACCATAAGGACTATGGAGAGGATGGGAACTGGGGAGGCATATATTGAAGAACACGTCGAAACTGCCATGTCCTGTTACGACGCCCACATCCCCGATCCTGTATCCGCCACAACGATATTCAGAGGGTAATTGTGTGGGGACATCGGGGCACCAGAGGGGGTATCCACGTTTAGGTTCTGCGCAAGTCAAGTGTCGAGCGTAGATGTCTTGCTCTGAGTCGATATTCATCATAGAGATGTGGTGCTGTGATCGAGTGTGCAAGAGCGAAAGCTTAGCTAGTCTTAGGACACAGAGATGGTTCTTATTAGCCCCTTTATCCTACTCAAGCTATATACTATAGGTTTAGGGGGTATGTCCCCTATTATGGTCGCCACTGTGGCTGCCAGCCTCAACAGATGGAATTACAGTCGGACGCTGAAGCTCCCTCCGGTCGTCTTTCAAGCCTCGTCCTTTGGCTTCCATCTATTACATTCACCTAAATTTGCGGCTCTCCGGGTCTCTGTCTCTGTAGTTGTACGCCGTTTCCTGTTTGTAGCACTGCCTCCCGACTCGTCCCCTACATATGTGGCTATACATGCCCAAATATATGTGTCCCGTTCCCTCCTTGAGTGCCATTAGAGGGAGCTTCAGGGGGCCTGCCGCGTGCATTAATCGTAAACCTTCGGACCAGGAGTGAGTAGTAGTCCCTCCTAAGACTCGAAGGAAGACAGTCAGTTCTTCTCGGCTTAATGTCACTGATTGTCATCGCATGGGTAGTCAACAAAACATCTTACTTTGATAATGCGCTCAGTTACTTGTTGTGTTATGCCAAAGCTTTTCGGCTAGAAATCACACGTACTATCCTTGTGCCCTTACCATCAGCATCAGTTGTCCGCACTAGCATATAAGTAAAGACGTTAACCAACCAAAGAGAATCAACCTGATTGTATCACCACAGCTACAGGTATTCAGCAATTCATTTAGACGAGGTATGAATACCAGCCACAGTTATGTAATGGTCGAGATTGACATACACTTGTGCAGTATGCGCTTGATCAACGTAGAGGCCTTTCTTGGAAGAGAGCGATTGATTGGACAGGGAAAGCGAGTTGACCATCGAGCCAAAGTGCTCGAGTTTGATGACGACGAAGTAACAGAGTACGCGATCTTATCCCATCGGTGGATCGAGCAAGAAGTGGATTATAACGAGGTAGTTAAGCTCGCGAAGATGAACGAGGAGGAGAGAACTGAAATTCGCCAGCGTGATGGCTATCAAAAGATCCTCCAGAGCTGCAAGCAGGCGAACAAGGATGGGTGCAAGTGGTTGTGGGTGGACACTTGCTGCATCGACAAGCGAAGCAGCTCTGAGCTATCAGAGGCTATCAATTCCATGTACCGGTGGTACGAAAACTCAAGGATATGCTATGCGTACCTCCACGACGTCCCCGGTTCATCATTTCCCACTATGACTGAAGGCTATAGGTATCCCAAGTCAAACGGCTGGCCAGAGTGGTTCTCGCGTGGGTGGACACTGCAAGAGATGATAGCGCCAAGGGATGTCCAGTTCTTCAACAAAGATTGGCATCCCATCGGTAACAAGCACCTATGTTGGAACACATCACTCGAGTTCCACAGCGTACACTGGAGGAGGGACTTTCCTCAAACCGTCCATGCGTTGCCCAAATCATGTCATGGGCAGCCAGTCGGACGACGACTCGAGTGGAGGACAGGGCTTATTCTCTGATGGGTCTGCTGGACGTGAATATGCCGATGTTGTATGGGGAGGGGAAGAAGGCCTTTCACCGTCTTCAACTGGAGATCATCCGCACGTCAAACGACCAAAGCATCTTTGCTTGGGGTTGCAACTCAATTGTGCGGACTGGCAGTATCCTTGCAGACGACCCGAGCTTCTTCCGGGGTTGTGATGAGATGGAACTGATGGATCGAGACGAATTCATCGAATCTCTCCAAGACCGCATCCCAGAAGAAGAGCTCCTTTCGATTGAGGACGGTCGATTTGGTACATTCTTCATCACGAATGGCGGCATCCAAATCTGGCTGTTCCTCTGTCCCCGTGTTGGCTCTGGCTCACTCTTCCAAGCCCTGCTGCCATGTCGCTTTCATCCATCGGGTCTACCAGTGGTCATCGACTTGGCTTTGTGGGAATCCAATTACTATCGACACACTGGGTCTTTACTTTATGAAGGGGGTCGTCTACAACTATGTCAAGTCTATCTCAGATATCAAGGCACGCAGCATTGCAACTCCACATTCGAAATCGACGACAGTGCAATCCTCAAGGATGGTTTCACCTACTCGACTTCGTATCCAGAGGGCTTAAACACAGGGAACATGGTCATTCTGAGCACCACAGATCCTCTTTGCGTCAATGTCTATTCTTTACGTCAAGGGTATCATATCGCAGTAGGGTTTGGACGGTGCTTTGGCCAGAACTGGATACATGTCGAACCTGCCAGTCCCTTAGATAGTTTGTGTTCCTCCTATGGCCCAATGCTGGAGAGAGCGCCAGAGCATGCACAGTCCATGAATAAGGCACGCTCTGGAGCTGCACACTGTCAGGTTTACATGTTGCAAAGCCCTCTCCCTCGATCAACCTGGATCCTGCAGACTTCTTTTGTCATGTGGAAGAGCTCTGGGATGTGTGGAGTTAAGCTTGAATTATTTCTGGATTTCAGTTTCGGCCATGTATCAGGTAAATGGACAGGCTTCGACATCGATGTAAGTATATTCTTGTGTGCACGCACATTACCATTTCATTGGTCACCGTCTATGCAGGGAGCAGACGATCCCGACCGTGACTGGCGGGGTCTCATGATACGCCATTGTCCGAGTATTAAGCAGTATAACTGTGAGCTGCTCGTGGATGGGGTCCCCATGAAGTTCTCATACGTACCAAATGACATAAAGGTGAGTACACACACCTTTCATAACTGTTCGAGGAGTCTTACGAGAACAGCTGGGGGACTATGGTTACTTTACGGACTCCGAAGAATTCTGCTGCGAAGGGAACCTCTTTGCTGACCTCAAGTCACTTTCTTTAAACACGAACATCACCCCAAGGCAGCACAAAATATCTGAATGGGATGGTCACCAGAGAGAAAGCGGCGTTGTGAGGGCGTACTACTGGCCTGATCGTTTCACTGAATTATACGAACCACTCGGCCTGTCGCTTCCGAGTAACGGCGACTTCAAATCATTGTTGGTTTCCCTCTCTACTCGACTCAAGACATCACAATGGTCATACAATGTCCCCCTAACCCTCGCCCTGGCTCAGGCATCATATCAGGTTGGTGCAACGCTAAAAAGCCATTTGTTTGGCACAGAAACGAAGGCGCTGTCTCTGTAGTGAGGAGAGCGGTGAGATGAAACGTTTAACCAAGCGAGAGTAAGGTGTAGATGAGGCGGATTTGTGAAGCGCCGTTGGTTGTTCTATGGGTAGTGGATTTGGTTGTCCATCTATGTATTCTTGCATGTATATCATATCTATTGAGGAGATAAGTCATGATACCTACAACACTTAACCACTCTTTTTGTCGCCCACTTCACATTCACATCCACGAACGCACCTCACGACTCAATCGACTGAGGCATGGAGATAACCTGACAGAATGATATCGTATGCTTCACCCGGAACAAATCACGCTTGCTCACTTACCTACAAGTCTTCACCAGCACAGCGGAATTCACTTGAATGCGTTCAACGGGAATGTGCCCGAAGAACCGGCCGGTGCCGCATCAACGCAGCCCTTTTTATCCCTAGGCCACACAGATACTACACAACCAGGCATACAGCAAGGCTCTGCGAGGCCAAGCCTCGACACTCTCAAATAGATGATCAGGTGCTCGCTGTCGTCTGCAGGAGCGGACGAGTTGGCGTGCATATACGCACTACACCCATGTGGACAGAGTCTCCGTGGGATCGGGACGGGCCCGGATGCATGCCTTGTTGACACGTTGTGCACTACAGCGTTGTCTAGCAGCCATCGCCACAACTCCACTCGCTACGAACAACCAACCATCGATGTTCGTTGTGGGCATCACCCTGTCGTAGCTTCCCGAGCATTCGTCTTTGTCTCGGAAGGCGGTGCACTGAGGGACGAATCAGCATCTTCTTGGGGTTTTGGGCTCAAGGTACCAGCAAGGAGTTTGCGCGAGTCGTTGATATGTGAGCAGTTACTTGACAGTCGGCTATGAGGGCCTAAATGGTTCAGCCGTCACACTAGGATCTCAGGCATTGCAACTCCAGAAAATCCTGACCTGATTGATTCCTTAAGTACTACATAAAGCACATACAAAAAGGATACAATAGTTATGGTCACAGAGAACATGCAAGAAATAATGCAGGGTATGATGTGAGGATTGTATAACAAAAACAACGAAACAAAGCGAGTGCAACATCACCGGCCGTGGCGTGATATAGCATGAGGACATGGGTGGTCCGCAAGAAGCTCCATGTCTCTGTCTGACGCAGGGCGTGCCCTAGGACCGCTAGGACCACCAGTAGCAAACAGACGAGGGTTGGGAATGAATCGCGTAGTTCATCATGTAACGAAAGCCAAAATGGCAGCCAAGTCTTTCTCATCAGCCGCGGGCAGTTGTCGCGATCGGGATTTGAGGCGCACTGATGGCACGCCGGAATCAGTTTACACAGTAGTTCTGCGATTTATGAAGTACTCACAGTTACGATCAAGGCTGAGTAGCACGACCTTAACGGCATTAGTCATCGTTCGAGGACTAGGGCCGACTTTGAGCAGCGCTGTCCTATCGACCCAATGTTCATCTTGCCATACCGCAGCCTTGAGAATCAGATCGTCCATGCAATGTTCCCAGGACGTTTTGTCAGTGAAATCGACTTGTTCAGTTCGAATGCTGACAGATGTAAGGTAGTTGCCCTTTGACGTCTGCACTTTGAGAGAAGTTCCGTGGGAGCGAACATGAGATGTGATAAAAGATAGTGCCTCTTGAGCAGCCTCGCCCAATTGTGAGGTATTCGCAGAGAGTCCGTCCAGCTCCATGATGACAGGCACGGGAATGACCACAGTCCAGCAAAGGCTTTCCACAATCGACGTGACAACGGACAATGAGGAAAGAATGATGTTCGTATCGATAACAAGGATTGTGTAACCTGGGACGATGTTGAGCCTTGACGACAAAGGAGCCTGGCGTGGCCGACGCGGTGCTGATCGCGATGGCTTGGAGGGTGAAGACGGGGGCGAAGGGCGCTGTCCCGAAGTCAACAGATTGCGAAGATATCGCCTCCGTGCCTGAAAAGATTCAGAATGCAATGGGGTAAATATGCAAGTAGACTGTACCTTGAGGGCTTTAATCTCTTCCGAGTCCTCTTCATCATCTTCGCTGCCCTCTGACGACTCCTCTACAACTTGATCCATGTCAATATCCATGGCATCATCTGACCACCGACGTCCACTGCGGCGACGCTCCTCTTCTTCCTGCTCATGACGATCCTCTCTCCAGCGCTTGACTTTGGCTTCCAACGATCCCTCAATCCTCCACTCTCGTGTTCCTTCCACCCAGGTAAACCCATCTACCACTTCCGCTAGTCCGACTGCAGATCGTACCAGCCTTGTCCACCGCTTCGTTGTGATGCTCTGTCTCTCTGTCTTGCCGTCTTCGTCGTCATCCTCATCTTCGATGATACCATCGGTGAGTTGGACACATTCCTCGAGGTCGAGCACTTCCATCTCGGTCCGGCGGTCTTCTCCGTTCTTCCAGTAGCCACGCTCGAACACTTTGCGACCGACCCACTCCATGCCTCTCATGCACCAGTCCTCAGATAGAGGTGGGGCGCAACCGCTGGTGAGCATTGGCCATCTTTCTCCTTTGATAGCGGGGACATGGGCAGCCATGACATTTCGAGGGATGGTAGAGAAGAACTGCGCGAGGTCCTCCCACGGCATCGAGCGTTCGAGTACCGACAATGTTTCTGCGTGTTTGGTCATGGTCGCTAAAAATGTCAGAACGACGGTGAGGTATGGGTTCAGACTCGGCTTCGAGAACTGAGACGCCTTGCGGGTTGGATGACGGAGAACGAATGACAACATTGAAAATGCAAGGTGCATGGCAAACTTGAACCTCGGAGGAAGTTCAGTCGCCAAGTCGGCGTCTGATAACGCGGGGGACACATGAGCAGCCGCAGATGAAACGCGTGGGCTCTCGGCATCGACATCCATCTGGCGATCCTCGCGAACATCTTCGTGGTGGATAACGGGGCTGCGCTTCGCCACGACACGGATCGGGGTAACGCCATTGATTTCGCGACTTACGCCGAGACCGCCGACCTTACGCAAAACGCTCGGTCCGCCATACTCCATGATGGCGCTAATGTTGATAACAGCCATCATAATCCATTGGCGTTCCTCCGCATCTTCTATTTCGAGACGTTCCAGGAAACGCGCGAGAGTCGGGGTAAAGTCGTCAAGTTGAATGTTGGTAAATAGCATGCCGTGCAGAAGGACAAATAGTTCCGAAGAACTGGCGTCAGGTTGAGAACGACGAGATTGGGCTGTTGAAGACCAAATCGGAAGAATAGATTCGCGGGACGTCAAGAATGGGTGGAGGGTGGTCATACTGGACAATAAATTAGCTTCGAACGAAACTAGGCAAACAAACATACCTTTTTACAAAGTGATAGACCGCACGAAGTTCTTCGCCTTCGACTTCCCGGCTGAGCAATCCCAAGTGGTGATGCAGCTTGCCGGTTCCGGGCGTCTCAGCGAGACCCTGAGAGTACCATTCCTTGGCGATTCCTCTCCACCTTTCCTTTTCAGGCCCGATTTCCATCATGCGCGCAGCGGCGATGCCAACGCTAGGGGTCGGAGAGTCGTCGATGCGTGCTGCTGGACGGTCTGACGAACTGATTTGAGACTTGGAGGGTTTAGAAGTGGGCTCCTCGGAGGCGGCCGCGGCTTTGGAGACGGCATCTGTAGTCAGTGCGACCCCTGAGAACTGGTTGTTGGTGACCATGGCAGCGACGGCCATGCGGTATCGGGCGAGGTCGCCGAGCGCTTCAAGCCATCCGGAGCGGAAGGTGCGTAGGGTTGGTTCTTCGAGGAGGCTGGTGTAAAAGGTGTATGCGAAGTAAATAAAATCTTGTAGATGTTCGAGAGCGAGTGTGGAAGTGAAAGATGCTCGGCGTAAGGCCTCGAGGAGTCTGTGGAATGCATGGGTCCATAAGCGGATGAGGATGTTGTATTTTGTGGGAATGACGCGCAGCGATGCTGGCACGCTGGGAGAGAGTGATATTTGCATCAAGTTGTGCATCATGTCAGCAAGGCTAGCGTGCCCAAATCAGTTACATTAATGATTTGCGGGTAGTATGCGTACCGCTTATGGTCGGATATGACTCTTTGCCACTTTTGCTGCTCGAGCTCATCTTCGGACACTTCACGGCCACGGCCTCGGAGGAGAACGCGGCCTTCGTCTGCGTTGTCGTCCGAGTCCTCATTGAGGATTTTTGACTCGAGGGTGGATATGCTGCGGTAAAGCTTCTTTAGCTGTATAGCAAATGCATTGTTGGAGGGGTCCTCTCGAGGTGGCCTGGCGCCGTCAAATAAGGCGGAGGACGCCGAGGAGTTGTCCGTTGTTCCAGATGACAGGGTGAAGCTGGACGACGTCATGGAGGGGGCATATGAAGAAGTGGAAGAGGCGGAGAGGTAATCGCCCGACGCTTTAGACACTGGGGCAGGTTTACCATTGGAGGGTCTCGCAAGGACAGAGAAACGGACGGGATCGTCTTTTCTGTGATCGAAAAGGCGTTGGTGCGTTGGTGCATCGCGCTGATGAGCGGTTGGTGTGGTGCGCGGTACATAGGAGCTGCTGGTGGCGTCTGAGATGGCTTCTGGTTCCGTGGTGCGATGCATTGGAGTAGGATCTGCATCTGGGTTGTATAGTTTTGCAGATTGCTGCTGTCTGGATAGCTGGTGCGAGCGGGGTGAATTAGATATCTTGAGGCGACGAGAGAAATCGTCCGGGTCAGCTTCTGCACGCGATATTACAACGTTCGGGGTTGCATGGGGCTTCCTGGGAGAAGGGTTTGTTGGGGGCGAGTGGGGGATAGCAGCGGAAGGGAGAGGGACACTAGCGGGCGGGCGAGAGGTGGAGGAAGAGAAGGGAGGGGGACGGTCCGCTCGCTCCCGAGCGCGAGAAGCACTGGTAGACATGGGAGTGAGAGCGAGTGGGTCTATACAAGAAAGGGTCACATACGCTGCATTTCGTCGCTGGAGAGCGAAGACTCGCTCAGCGATATCCGTTGGCTGAGCAGGATCTCTCCTCCGTGGTGGCTTTGGCTGGTCGAGGAGGGTGTCCATCGCTGGTCAGACACGTAGATGAGAGGAAGAAAAGAGCAGCGTCGCCGGCTGGCCAACGTCGAACTCGCACTGCGCATCCGCAGTCATGTCGCTGCTGCGCCGATCGAGATCATGGCAAATCACGTGACATTCGAAACCTGCTATTTATTATTTATTTATTTATTTATTTATCTACCATGCATGGTGTCCTCCGCTCACAATGATGCTAAAGGCTCGACGTCAGCGTACAGGTAAGCAGAACACCGTAGAGACACCCACTCGCTCCCAGTGCAGAACGTAGACGCATCAGACGCTAGCCACGTTACAACGCCACGGAGTTCGTCGGGCCGTCCAATTCGCCCGAGGGGGTTCATGCTCGACCATTTGTCTAACAATTCTGGCTGCCTGTCCAGATGCTGGGCAGTCATCCTATTGCGCCAACGCATCAGGATCAATAACTGTGACAACACGCCACACCCACTTCGTATAAATGTGTCCAGGCGACAGACTGTTGACACGGATTTTCTTCACCCCCAGCTCACATGCCATGCTGCGAGCCATCTGCAGCACTGCAGCTTTGGACGAGTTGTATGAAACCCACGCATGGTCCTGCAGTACCCCGGTCAATCATTCCCACGTTTCAGTGAGCTGGTCCCATCTTACCCTGTTCGTAATGCTTCCAGACATCGAAGCGATCAGTATTATACTGCCGCCATTGCAAAAACGCGCCATCTGTCGACCAGCAGCCTGGGCCGTGAAAAGAACACCTGCTGTGTTCACGTCCATGACCTAGAACGATCATCGTCAGCGACACTTGTTTGATCAGGTCAGTGTTCTTCCCATGCACCTCGCGCACTTGTTTTCCCGGAAATTCCAAACAGTCCGTGTTCGTCTCGCAAATGCCAGCAGCAGCAATGCAAATATCCATTCTCTGCTCCTTGTCTCCGATCTCCTCCGCTTTCTTCCACAGCAGCTCTTGGTTACGCACATCGGCTGAGATATACTCCAGCCGTGCGTTGTTCCCCAGCTTGCTCACATACTCCCTAGATGCAACGAAATCTTCCGAGGGATCCTCGGATAGATCAAAGCAGTACACCGCTCGCGCCCCTGCCTCGCAAAGTACAATCGCCAATTCCAGCCCGATGCCCCTGTTACCGCCTGAAACCAGTCCGACGCGATCAGTCAGGGCAAACTCGTCAAAAATCTTTGGCCGTGGCTGGAACGCGGGATTGGCCTTCGCTTCCAAGGCAGCTTCGATACCCAGAGGACCAAGTGCCGATGCAGATTGTGCCTTCGCCCTCCTAGAGAAGCGGGTATCAGCGCCGTAGATTCGTGAATCTACGTTCCCTGTACTTACTGACGGACTTCAGACGCCATTGTAGGGTAGATATCGTATCCAGGGAGTAGATTGATCACCTAGCCTTTATATCGGTTTGACTGATAGCGGAGTCCCTAAACTGGGTTATAATCTGACCCTCCACATCTAATGGTGGGAACGACATATGAACATGAAGAATGCATGCCAGAGAGCAGTGACTAGTCGTAACCCCTCGCAGTTCACCCCAGGGGCGCTATTACAACAGCTTTACACTGCTCATCACAACATTAATGCATATCTCATGCCGCCATGATCTCTCGAAGGTCCCGAGGCTTGGCTGGCAATAATATCATGGTCCTCTTCCTGCTCGTGCGCACAACTTCCAAGGATTATATTGCTTCTGCAGATTTCACTGGAGGTGTGTCTATGAAGAAGCGATGAAGTAATGACCGCTTGCCATAGCTGAATGCGCTATCTGTAATAGTGGCAAGATCTGAAGGAGGAGCGACAAGGATCGTGAGTGATCGTGATCGTGGGGTGGGCGAGAGCTGTTCTTGCGAGGCCATCATCGTCGAGAACCGCAACTCGTCCGATTCTGGCCTTTTGTATGCCGAAGTTCAGACGGGCTCAAGGGCTCATCGTAAGCTTACTATAGGTGCAGGAGTATATGAAGTGTTCGACCATTACATCGACGGATACATCCTCATGTCAACGACGACACCAACGACGACATACAGTTACTAGATCGTGTTTTCGATCGCGGTGTAGGTCACAATGAAGAGGCGTTATTCGATGGCAATTTCCAGTATCTGACATAGAAACTCCAGGCTCAATATCGATAAGTAGCGGTGAGAACAACACTTGCCCCTCCAAGGCGACAAAGTGCGTGTACATAAAAATCCTACATAATGACCCAACTAGTTTCCTCGAATGTCGATAATTCAGCTATGCCTGCCACTTCGGCACTTTGATCAACCATGATGCAATCCGTGCATTTGCCCGACGCAGAAGAAGCGCCCCATAATACGTCGGTGGATCCTCGCCACCCCACTTGTCTTCCAACCGTGTGATCTTGTCGTTTTCGTCCAAGTCAATTACCACGATGGAATCAACCTTCTGTTCAAGTCGCGTCAACAGAGTCGTCAGGGGCTGTGAGGTCAAAGCCTATATACCTTCTTCTTTCCAATGAAACGTAGCGTATATTCTTGGGACTGGGAATAGATCAAGCGATTGGGTGACTGCGTCGACAACATAAGCCGACTAGACAATGTTCTCGAGTTTGAAAATAGTTTGGGCTATCATAGGGGCGTTGTTACTAGTCATGCTCCCCCGATTTACAAGTAGATAGTCACCATAGCAAACCACTGCATCGAGGCAGTATCATGAGTGATATGAGTTTGGGGGAATGCATGCGTACGGTACCTGGGGAGCATATTCGTCGTAACCCTCGCATTTCACCCAAGGGTCCTATTACAACAACTTCGTAAAGGCTCTTAGTACGCTACCCATTACAACGATGCACACCTCGAAAACACTATCACGCCGCCATGTTCTCTCGAAGATCTCGAGGCTTGGCCGGCAACAATAAAGCTCCATGATGTCGTTCATGATCCGCTGCCTGCTTGCGTGCACATCTTCCAAGGACTGTATTGCCCGTGCAGGTTGATCACCACTAGACGTGCGTCTATGATGAAGCGATGAGTTGGTGCCCGAGTAATGGGCACCTGCCACAGCTGAGTGGGCTATCTGTGGCGGTAAGATCGTCGGAAGCAGAGGCGGTGAAGGATGGTGGGTGATGGTCGGGGACGGCGATTGTGGGGAAGGAAGGCGCTGTTCTTGCGAAGTCATCATCGTCGAGAACTGAAGCAAGCAGGGCGCCTGCACCGTGCATGCCTCGTTTACGGTAACAGCACAGCTGTGACGCAATACGCTAGGAATGGCTTATCCCAAGTACTATAGAGTTGCACATGGAGCGTAAAATACCATTGACATGTCATTACAGTGACGATACTAATCCCCACATCAGCAGCCATCTAATTACGACACTCCCTGCCACAGACCATACGACTTTCCAGGTGTGGTTTGCCATAGACGTATGGTACCTATCAAGCGTGCGTCAATGAAAATCCTTGATCAACCTTGCGTACAACCTACCATCCTCTGAAACGAAGAAATTGACATGTTAGAACATGGCGGGTTGCCAAGAGGATACTCGGGACGTACCACTACCACTTGCATACATCTCGCCATCCGGGCTATATTCCACACAATGTACGGGACCGTGATGTCCCTTGAGGATCTCCCTCTCTTCACCGTCCATACCATGTATCCTGACCCATTGGTCCTCGAGGCTCCCTGTCACAAACCGATCCTGTAGAATGGGATGCACAGAAGCTGAAGAGGGCTGGTATGGCAAAGTCAAATTCAAGCTGTGGGCCGATGTAAAATTAGGTGTAGCGGGAATAAACGCCACAGTCTTCCCATAGGTGACGACGAGCCGACCAGTTTTCGAAGAATATTCCATCGACGTGATGGGACTGGAGAAAGCTGACGAGTTGACCAGCTGTCTGTTGCGTACATCCCACCACCTGGAAACTGGTCCCTGAGATACAGCTCATTCGTAGGTGGTTCAGAAGCATACTTGATTGTACCATCCTCGCTGGCCGTTGCGACCATGTTATCGTCAAACCAGACGACACTCTTCACCGTTCCATCATGCGAGGTAGAACCAGCATCAGAGAGTAAAGCGGGTTGGGCATCTGGTTTTTGGAGGTCGAAAATGCGCACTTTCTTCTCCTGTCCACCTGTGACGATTTGATTTGAGTCAGGAGATATTGCCACGGTTCGAACGATGTGGTTATGGGGGAAAGAGTGAAGGGCTTTTCCGGAATACGCATCCCAAACTTTGCTATTTGATGACGATGGTCAGCACGGCATGGAATCGCAGGGTTTTTCTGCTACTCACGCGGTGAAATCAGCGCTTCCTGATACCGCTATGCAGGAGTCGATGGACAGTTTGGTACTCCATACGGCGCCTTTATGACCAAGGAAGGTTCCGATCCAATCACCCATCCAGTTTCTAAGCATAGGATTTCCATCTTTACAGCCGGATACCAACAAGTATGTGCCATCATTTAGGATCGGAGAAAACGAGAGATGAGTCACAGGGCGAGTGTGACCCGGAGCCACAAGGGGGACAGCTTTGAAGAGAGAAGTCATTAATCGTCAGCAGAAAAAGGAAGGCGGGGTAACAGGGTCGTGAGAGGGCAATGGCGGGTCAAGGAGGGTATTGCGGGCGCTCTGCGCTCTGACCGCCTCGCGTTGAACAAGCCTTGGCTGGCTTTCAAAACCAAATGGCATTGTAAGGCCTTCCTATTCAGGAAAGTCACTGCCATTTTGTTTTACGGTCCTTGGACAGCCCAACGGAATGTGGTTGTATGTCCCCCACAGTATGCCAGCAGTTGACAGGAGTGCTATCACAACTCTCTGCAATACCACGACAGTTATGTCGCAATTTCTTGGCGCGTTATGCACATCTAGTCGCGTGACACAGGAACATCATCGAACTCTGCAGGAGGAGTCCTACCCTCGGACGGGTGCGAAACCCACCTTGGCCTGTTCGTACCTGTTGGTGGTTTGATTGTCTAACGAACGTGATATGTTACAACATAGAATGCAGATGCGGCGGCCTTATCATCACTCCCTGAACGTGCCAAGGTCCTGGGATGGGCGTCTCTTTCCATGTTCATTTATTTCTCAGTGAGTATAGTTTCTAGTCCGTTCTGCTCCATCCGCCATCATAAGCAGGATCTGACAACATTTCGAAAATTTCCAAGTCGCAATACCATAGTATCAGCCTGTACTACCAGTACTACCTCTTTTGAGACCACTTTCAATGTGACACAACACATCCTTGATTAAAGTTATGATTGTATCTACTACGCTCAAGAAGCTCCGGTCAACAGAACTTTAAAAATGTTCGATGAGCGTGTTCGCCATATCTGATGTCCATTCTGCAATACGCGCTTGCTGGGTTTTTGAATACTTACGAGGACGAGGTTTACGGCAAAGCTAAACCAAACGGAGACCCCTGTGCTCAGCTAATACGCTGGTATAGGCACTGATATGAACGCATCTTAAAACTGCCGTCAAGCAATATTGATGACATGACAAATTATATAATAGATAGGTCCCTATTAGGGCTTGTTCAGCCCCTGAGTGTGTGTTATGACCCCCCAAAAAGAGTATGGGTTTATGGAATCAGTACAAGATCACTGCGAACCAAGTTGGGAGCATACAGTCGACTCCCTCCTAATGCATACCCCTCGGCTTATGCTGTAAGGTATGGGTTTTGGCCGGACAGACTCGTAGCCCTGCAAACCAACTTGGGAAATAGAAAAATGTATGGACTATGGAGTATGCCTTAGGAGAGAGTTGACTGTATATGGATGTAGTCACCAGGTACATTTGATCCCCGTGGGTATTTCCAAAGTCAGCGAGTTAGGGCAGCTATAAGACTCGTCAATGGAGAGGGGAATGACGTGCTCAATCGACATTCCGCACATCGCTGGCGAGACCGTGTCTCTTATAAGATCACAAGATTATTTCTATCTGCCTGGGTTTATTGAGAACAATCCCGGGGCCCCTGACAATCGCTCCGCATAGACCATGAGTTCCACCACACAGCATCTCCGCGAAAAATTATTCCGCAGCGAGAACGGAGCTCCTGTCGTTTCTTCCGCGGATTACATCAGAGGTTCGATCCCGAAGAGCCCTATACATGCGGTAAATGTCCCTTCCGTTGTTTCTGCTTCATGTTTTCATAAAAACCATCTAGGTCACCAAATATATTCTGAGTCTCTTCCCAATCCTCGGATGGATCACCCGCTATAGTCAGTGCTGACTCACTGCTTCCCTTGCTCGTCATTTCACTAGTTTCAGACGTGGGTTGGTTACCAGGAGATCTCATCGCTGGTCTCACCGTTGGCATGGTGGTTGTGCCCCAGAGCATGTCCTACGCCCAGGTAAGCAGTTCATCAGGTTCGATGATGAAGCGCTATCTCAACAGAATATGCTCAATAGATCGCCACTCTTCCCCCCCAATACGGCCTATACTCTTCTTTCGTCGGCGTACTCATTTACTGCGTAAGCCTTTGAACTTATCTTATGGCCCTCAACTAAAATCTCCCCAGTTCTTTGCAACGTCCAAAGATGTCTCTATTGGTCCTGTAGCAGTCATGTCCTTGACTGTTGCGCAGATCATCTCCTCCGTGAATGCAAAACATCCTGGCGAGTGGAGTGGTCCTCAGATCGCTACAACCGTAGCATTCGTCTGTGGATTTACCGTCCTGGGTATCGGCTTATTGAGACTAGGATGGATCGTGGAATTCATTCCAGCGCCCGCAGTCAGTGGTTTCATGACAGGTTCGGCCATCAACATCGTCTCCGGACAGGTACCTGGATTGATGGGTATTACGGGGTTCAAGTAAGGTGCAAGTTTATGAGTGCAGAACAAATTCAGATCGAGTGTTATAGCACGAGGGCCGCGACATTCCACGTCATCATCAACACCCTTAAAGGTCTGCCAAGGACCACTCTTGACGCTGCGTGGGGACTTTCTGGGCTTGTTGGACTATACACCATTCGCATAGCCTGCGATCAGCTTTCGAAACGCTTTCCTAGAAGAAGTATGCATTGTCTTTGGTCATTCTGCGAAAACGCTCAGATCCCCGTTTGTAGGCCGTCTACTGTTCTTTGTCTCCGTCTCCAGGAACGCCTTCGTGATCATTGTTTTAACCATTGCAGCTTGGTTGTACTGTCGTGACCATAAAAGTAAATCCGGGAAATATCCTATCAAAATCCTCCAGACCGTTCCCCGTGGGCTCCAGCATGTTGGTCCCCCCATCATCGATTCACAACTTGTGAAGGCGCTTGCCCCCGAATTGCCAGTTGCAACTATCATCCTCCTTTTGGAACATATCGCAATCTCCAAGTGTGAGTAGTCTCCGATCGATGATTGTTCACTGGGGTTGACTCGGACGGCAGCTTTCGGCCGTCTCAACGGCTACAAGATCAACCCTAATCAAGAACTGATTGCAATCGGAGTAACGAACACAATTGGAACTGTCTTCCAAGCTTACCCCGCAACGGGCTCATTTTCCCGTTCCGCCTTGAAGTCGAAGTCCGGTGTCCGCACACCCTTAGCTGGCGTTGTCACAGCTGTTGTGGTCATTGTTGCACTTTATGGCCTTACCCCTGCATTCTTCTGGATCCCAACAGCTGGTCTTTCAGCGGTCATAATTCATGCAGTAGCAGACCTCATTGCATCCCCTTCGCAGGTGTACGCGTTTTGGCGAATCTCACCGCTGGAATTCTTTATCTGGTGGGCCGCAGTCCTCGTCACCATTTTCTCCACGATTGAGAACGGCATATATACCTCAATTTGCTCATCCCTCCTGCTACTTCTCGTCCGTATTGCGCATCCCCGTGGATATTTCCTTGGCAAGGTTACCCTGTCGGACCCACAGAATAGGAACACGACCCGAGAAGTATTTCTCCCCCTACGACCAGATGGAGTCACGAACTCCGATGTCAAAGTTGAACCTCCTTCACCTGGCGTCATCGTTTATCGTCTAGAGGAGAGCTACCTGTATCCAAACTGCTCAATCGTCAACGACGTCATTGTCGATCATGTGAAAAAGCACATGCGCAGAGGGATAGACGTTAGCAAAATTAGACCGGGCGATCGCCCTTGGAACGATCCTGGACCGCCTAATAATGACGCAATAGCTGCCCAAGCTGTAAATGACGCCAAGCCGGAACTCCATGCCATCGTCCTGGACTTCTCTGCAATGTAAGCTGCACGATACTTTCACATGAGAGATCAGACACTGATTGCCACATAGCTCCCAAATCGATACTACCGCAGTTCAGACGCTGATTGACACCAGGAACGAGGTGCAGAGATGGGCCAATCATTCAGTCGAGGTTTGTGTATCTCACCCGATGTCGTTACCAGCGGTGGCTGATTCCTCGTTTAGTTCCACTTTGCTCCTATTCTTTCCCCTTGGATTCGTCGAGCTTTGATTGCCGGTGGCTTCGGCACAGGAGCGCCGGAATCTAATGTTGCGCAGGAAATTGCTCCAGTGGTACCTTATCGCGGTGGCCGCAAGGCGGAATGGAATGAAGAGATCTCACGGAGTGACGCGGAGGCGCAAGAGATTGCTGAGCTTCCGGTGACTATGGGACAGTCTCAAGCGGAAAGCGCTCCAATACTCCCATTGGAGACGCCCTTCTTCCACTTCGATCTGGCAAGTGCGGTACGCGCAGCGTCTGCACCAGGAAAACCAATATCACGTCAAGATACAATTTTCAAAGGCGCAGAGTAATGAACCAGACCATATACCCTTGTACTATCCAGATCTATGGTTTCATGATGTTCGGATTCAGCACTATAATTTATCTTGTATGAACTTGTCCATACCACTTCAGGGCCTCAGATAGCAAAATGTAGGCGATGACAATCTTTCCCGATATAATGGTAACCTTTCGCAACTCACCACTTAAAGTTATATGCAGCTTGAAATTTTGAAAGCTTAAGTGCTTGAAAGCTTGATGGTACAAAGGCTGATGGTGTCACGTGTCCATGCCTGGAAAGTTCCGTTCTTCCTCTGAAATATCTTGCGCTCGGAGAACTAGTAAGTACGTAGCGGGAGTGCACACTGCTCTGATCAGATCAGCAAGCGGGATGAGGCAGGCTCAACGAGTTCAACTTCGCTTCTCCAGGATTGTTTACATAATGTTGCTTTGTCAAATATTTTATGTTCCCATGGGTTGAACGCGCAAAAAAGTACTTACCGCACTCAGAATTGCCTTGTAGTGTCATGCTACATCTGGCGTTTATACCAAGAAGACACCATGTTCTACCAACCATACGAACACTGACATGGGCACCAGTGTGCTTTGCTGGTCATAATAAGGTATCAGGTTTTCCTTCCAGAACTTTGAGCTTTCCACCTAGAACAGCCGTCAGTGGTCGAAGATCAAGCAACACAAAGGGGTCGAAGATGCGAAGAAGTCCAAGTTATATGGAAAGGCTGGTCGTGTACGTTTTATGGCCATCACCATGCATCCGTCTGAAATGGCATTGCTTAACAAGGTCACGACTGACAGGAAATTATAACCGCTGCAAAGAGTATGTGGTCTGACGAAACATATACCCCCGCCTGGTTCTTGGAGTTGAATGTTCTATACATCTAGTTGGCAATTCCTTGAACCCAGAGGAAAATTCTTTACTGGCAATAGCTATCCGACGAGCCAAGGACGCAGGGGTCCCAAAAGAGAATATAGAGAGCGCTCTTGCTAGGGTGCGTGGTTTATTTGTCCAATTGGGTGGAACTGAGAACGTCGACACGGTTAGGCAGAGCGTACGAAAGGTCACGGGCAAGTGCTGACTTTCGAAGCGGTGATGAACAATACTACTGGGCTCATTATGTGAGTGACACTTTGTCTAGTACATTACAGCAAGCGGCTTAGCAAATGGAAAGAGAGTGTCGGTCAGATAACATTAACCGTACGGTGCATAACGTACGAGAGATTTTGAATCGTCATGGGTATGGTTTTTTTTCAGTAGGAAAGCCAGCCCAAGCTGACACTGCATCTTAAGGGCTCGTCCGGCACCTGTCAAGTTCATGTTCCAGCACAGGGGATACGTTAAAGTACAAATTGGACAAGACAGTGAGAATCTCTTGGATCGGCTCATAGATGAGTGCTCGATAGACTTTGCAGAGTGGAGCGACGAGAGTACAAACCAGACTGGTGTCGAGGTAAGCATTTATGTTTGTCTTTTGTGCACATGTAACAAGCTTCCACCTGTAGCTCGTATGCCAAACAACTGATTTGTCTAAGGTGACGAAAGTTATGGAAGACTATTCCCGCAGTTCACCGTTATGCGAAATTCTGACGAACGAAGTGAATTGGGCCCCTTTGGAAAGTCAAGACGCTTCCGATGAAGTGAGGGCCCGAGTGGAAGACCTTATTGCAGACTTGGAGGAGGACGATGATATTGAACGTGTCTTTACTACCTTGGAGCAGAACAGTTTGATCGTCGCTATGTAATTAATGGTACATGGATACATAATAGAGGTCAACCGATGCTAGATAGGCTACAAATACCGCTCATTATACACCTGATATCGATGGTAACGCACAACATTTACCCTATGTCCTGATGTCAGGATGTAAGGATATCCAGGCGTGCCCACCATCCCCTCCAAACTCAACAATACGAACGTCAGCAGCACGAGTAACGTACTCCTTGAAGCCTGTGACCCCTGCATCCTGGTACACCTTCAGGTTCAGCATCTGGCCGACCTGCGACCGTAGAGCTTTCTGTATATCGGACTGACGGAATTGTATTAAAATGTCGATCAAGGGTTGGAAACAGCCCGCACCAACGTTTCCCGCGAAAGTGGTCTGCTTTCCATCCGCCACGGAAGGATTATCCTCCGTCACGCGGGAGGAAGTACCAAATTCGTTAGCCTCGTCCAACCAGTCTGGATGCAATGTCATCCATGGGTGTGCCGATGTCCCCCCAAGCATTACTACGCCCGCAGTCTGTGCCATCTGTGAATATGATTTGAATTTTGTCACTCCAGCACGTTTGTATGCGTTTTTATCAAGCTCCAGAACTGCCACGGCAACTTCGGAGCGACTCGAGCGTAAAATCCCAGTGCTTCGATCTGCGAGTAATCGTTGGATTAGCGGCCAGAACTTGGCGCGAATCTGTTGCCGTGCGGCTTCGTGTGCACCCGCATGAATGTCCCCGGTTGGTTGGGACGGTGACCGGGTCGCATTTACTGCTAGCGCCGGAGATCCAGAGCTCAGATCAGACATCTGATCGGTGCAAGTAGAAGCTCCATCATAGCTAGGCCCTTCAGGGTCAAGTTGAACTCCATCCGATGAGACCGCAGGAGAGCTTTGTTCGTCTACCAACGGAAACTTCGTTGGAGGGACAAAGTTCAGGGAGTTCATTGCATTGGCCGCAGACTCCGTAGTAGCACTGTTGTCACCATTCACAGGTTTCGGCAGACCATTGTCGCATAGAGCCGTGTCCATATCAGATCGGGAAGGGAGCGAGGCTCCACCGGTCGAGCAAACGTTGGTCGACTCGTGGTCATCGTCGGAGAGACCAAGGGCTTCCATGAGATCTGCATCCGTGTTTGGTATGAAATCATTGGAAAAAGGGTTTAACTGGGGCACAGGGGTAACTTTTCGATCTACTTTAGGCGTCGCCACAGGCTTCACAGCTGCAAAGGCCTTCTGACGGGGATCACCAAAAGAGACTGGAATGCCTCCTGATATCGTTCTGGTATTCGAAGAAGGGGTAGGAACTGTTGATATCAAATTCAACCTTGGATTGAGTAGAGGCGGTGGGGAGTGGATAAAGCTATTGGTTGGTGCTGGCTTCGCAGGTGAGCCAATCAAAATTGATGACGGTGGCTCATCACAATCAGATAAGCCATCATTTCCGATATCAAGTATTTGTCGGTCTGCGGATGCAGAGTCGGGTAAAATACTGGTGCCTACACCGTCTGGAACGCGAAATGAGACGTCAGACGGCGCCGGAAGGCTTCCAGCAAGCCTTTGTACAGGGGCTTTATCCGACTTTGGGATTGTTACTGAGTGTACAGTAGCACTGCGTGAGCGACAGGGAGCTGGCATGGATACTGATGAGCGATGAGAGTCAGGTCCTTTCGACGCTGATATAATGGAGGGTGAGGGGTCGTCGCTAATGTTACAAGACTTGAGAGGAACTTCTGTAGGTCCCTGATTGTGTCTGTACTCGCATGCATTGTTTATCTTGTCAATACTGCCATCTTTTGCAAAGGATGCCCGAAGTAAGTCTTCTGCATCGATTCGTCGTGACTTTGAGGAGCCTTCAGAAGGCGGTGAGCTCGAACATACAGTCAGGTCGTCTTCGCCTAGCTGGCTAATTTCTCGGGACAGATTGGTAAGTAATTTGGCATCCAGATCATTGTAAGGTCGGCGGACGTTGGATAAAGAGTTTGATTCAACTCTCGATCTTGTGAGTACAACACTCCAGTCGACCACGGCCGATGCTTGTGCCTCTAGACAAGCCGTGGTATTAGGAGTGATTAAAATAACCTTGTAATCGCGGAGACGAAGTGTAGACATTGCATAAGCATAATCTCGATCGCCAGTTATAAGGAAAACGGTGGCGGGTGGGGAGTTGTCCAAAGCAAAAGCAAGCATGTCAACTTTTGATGCAAAGTCAGAAACACATGAAATGAGTACTGGAATATGTGCAAGGACGTACCCATGACCATCTTGTCCACAACCTCCTTCTTGCCATTGTGAGGACAGTCGACTATGGAGACGCCCGATAGTTGTAGTTCGGAACGGAGAGTAATAGACTTGGGGGGTTGTGCAGATATGTCTAGGTATGCCTTGAATGTCGTTACGCATCCGAATACGCGCGCCATGCGCCCGATGTTATTGGCTATGTCATAACCGAGTCCCTGCGTAGCGGGGGGACAACAGTTCTCTGAGAGTAGCGCCGGCCAGTTGGCATTAATAATTCCGAGACTGGGATGAAAACAACGGTATTGATACTAACCGTAGTCCCAAAAAATGGCGACCTTGTCGAGGTCGAGCATGGAAAGTGCTCCGGAAGGGAAACGACTTGGGACCAGACAGCAGCCTGTGCTTTGTAGTGGACTGGCATACGCCGCATGTACAACGCACCCACCCAACACCTTCCCCTTACGGTGGGCGCCAGGCTGATCAACAAATACTACACATACCTTGGGACCTCCATGCCATGGTCGCGTTTATTGCTCCCCCCGAGAACAAATAATGTCTATCTAACACGGCAAATTATGCGCACAGGATTGTTGCGTTGAGTCTATCACATACACTAACTCGACACAATGTTCTCCGACTCGCAGGGACATCGACATGTGCAATTGGGATGGAGGGGGAAGTTGATGCGTGATCACGGTCATTCCCTACATCGATGCAGCCATGCGTTCTCATGCCATCACGGCGTTGGACGGAATTAAGGGAACCGATAATATAGACACTATTTTGTTGGTCTGCTCAGCTTACTGAGGTGGTAGTTGATAGCCGGTTTGTGAGGTTTACCGGTCACAGGCTGATGATGATGAGGAATGGAGACCATGAGTGACCTTCGGAGTGACGACATTAGACACACCCACCGCTGTCCGCATACACTGGAATAGCGTTTCGGCCGCCATTTGACACCTGTTTGGGTCTGTCGAAAGGATATCGCCGGTGGCAGCCCAACATCCGAGCATTGCGACGAGCTCGCGCCGACATGGAACAGGAGTGGTGACTGTAAAATGGGTGCCACTCTCAGTGTCCGAGGCACCTCGATATGTCTAGTTTGACCCACCTTTTCGAGGCCGCACCTTGACTTTGGCGATGTGGACCATCGTGCACGTCGATGGCCGAAAACTTGCTGGGCAAAGACATAATCGTCGTCTGCTCACGTGGCCCGGCAACCCCCGAGCCCCGTTCCTCCACGTCGTCGACCTGCAAGACCCCACATAACATCGCGTTTACCCGACGGACATACTTACAGATATCCACTGCCTGATACACTTCCTGGGACCATGTCTGCGGCGACTGCGTTAAACAGGAACAACACCGGTACGCCGCGAACCGTCCTGTCCTTCCTCTGATATGTGCTGACAGTCTGGTCCGTTCGTGGAGCCGTTAAGCGAATAATGCAGGAAGCCAGAGAGCTGGCCAACGACCCATGCCCTGACTATCACGCTGCACCTCTCGAGGTATGTCCATCATCCCTGTCCGCGCGTTTCCAGTCATCACACACTACCCCAAAACAGGACGACATTTTTGTAGGCCTCCCGATGCATAGCACATCATTATGTCTTATGATGGATTGCAGGAGTGGCATTGCACCCTCAGAGGGCCCCCCGGGACGGAGTTTGAAGGTGGATTATACCATTTCCGGATTATTCTCCCTGCAGAATACCCATTCAGACCACCATCACTCATGATGCTTACTCCAAACGGCCGATTTGAGCTTAATACGAAGGTATGATGGTCCGGCCAAACACGTAGTTATTCACATTGGCGAGACCACTTGTTTTAGATCTGTATCAGTTTCACCAACTGTAGGTGCCGATACGTTGCTGACGGGTGTGGATGGTCTAGACTAATTGATTCGCCAGATCACGAAGAGGAATGGCAGCCTGCTTGGGGAGTAAGGACTGGTAAGAGATTGGTACCCACAGAGACGAAAATAACACCTGATTGCCCTGAAAGCCATCCTGGGCCTCCAGGGATTTTTTCCTCTCAAGGGACAGGCTGCCAATGGCGTGGGTTCTGTCGAATACTCCGTCTCGGAGCGGAAGCGTCTGGCTCAACAGTGAGTAGTTCTGTCTTGGCCGCGTTGATTCCCTCAACCGAACGATGTGGGGGATAGATCACGGGAGTGGGTGTGTCCCAGATGCCAGATAAGCAACTTGGAATGCCTACCAGGTCTCCCTGTCAAGAACCAGGCGCCCTCGGAATCGCCTTCCGACACCCAAGCTACTACACAGACGGAAGTATCCACGGTGTCCCTTGAACGCTCTCTGACAAGCCCCGATCAGCCAGGTAGCCCTGAAACGTCGCCACCAGAACCTCCAGTACATGATCAGGAGCGCACATCGGATGAGTCTAGCCATGTAAGCGTGAACCGCGCTCACGGTAGTACATTACGACCACCATTGCTACTGGACACTGCCATCTGTGTGCTGCTGGTGCTTGTTGTGGGGCTTCTGTACCGGCGAGTGCTGTGAGCGTGTGGGGGGCGTGTGTCTGTGTAAATAGCGGTATGTGATAATTATTATACGTTTCAGTGTACTAGCAATTGGATATTTCTATTCGGCTCGACCGCGTCCAGCCCGCATTATGTCAGCAACAAGGCACTAACCGGATTTGTCACGAAACAATCGCAAATTGCATATAAGACATTTTGGCCCCTCTCCAGATCAGACATCCTCTCTTCCTCCTCTCTGACGGGAAGAAAACGACTCCCCCACACCCGGCATGCAGAACCACTCAGCTCCAGTGCGTCCACGGTCCAGGCGATCTCTCTCTTATTCCCTTGAGTCTCTGCATTCGCAGAGCAGGCATTGTGGCGATGTCCCTATACCCCCTACGCTCCTCAACTCGCCATATCTCTCCTCCGAGAACAGCGTCTTTCGGAGAAAATCTTCCATTCGTCGCTGGCCGTCTCGGGGCGAGGACGAATGGCTCGGGGACATGGTCTCCGTGGACGGCGACAACAGGAGCGAGCAATCAGACTCAGTCCCATCTTCATGCACGTCTGCTGTCTTCCACAGCCATGTCCTTGCCCCTCCGTCGCCTATTTTGCGCCCACGATCGTCGCCTCCTGATGTGTACATGACAACCACGCACATACCACTTGTGGTCCATCGCACACGCTACGGCCAGGCGCTGTACCACTAATCAATTAACTACGTCCCATCTACGGCGCACGTCGCATTGTCGACAATGAAAGGGCGTTTCAGACACGAGAGTGACGGCCGTAACGCATATTTCTCCGGGTTTATGGTGTCCAAAAAAATTGGGGTTTCTGTTTCTTCGGGTTACTTCGGTCCATCGTGGGGTACTCCTTGGGTCTTATTCATAACTTTTCTCTTGCATTTCCCATCAACGCTATATTTGTATCGTTAACATGCCCATGAGTTGCGATCTAGACTGTAGATCAAGCATGTATCCTTATCATCTCTTGCTCTTTTACGTCCACGCCTAACTTATGTCCCTCGTTAGACACACCCATATGAATGAATATGTACTTATGGCACAATACATGACGGCAGCCCCACAGTTATAATCACTTCTTCTTCCCCGCACTAACACTCAGTATTATCGGATCTTCGTCCTCCATGTTGTAATATGCGAGAGTGTTGGAGTTGGTCAACATTTTGCCCATGTGCGACAGACGAATCTTAGACGCCGGTAGTGTGCTCCCCGTCGTCTGGAGGAAGCGGTCACGGAGAGTAGACACAAGAAGGGTCAGCGGAAGGTCCGAAACCGTCACCACGTGTCCATCCAGCTTCCACTCCGGCTTTGAAGGGTCGTTGGGAAGTTGAATACTAAGCGATATTGTGTAAGGATGCATGTTGATCCAGTCCGCCTCAGGGTAGAGCCCCCCTCCAGGGAGCCTTGCGATCTTTTGCCTCTTGATCTGGGGTTGCTCCTCGAGCCCTTCAACTTGGTCAGCACTCCGCACCATGCCTGTTTGTGGCGGTGCACCTGGCATGCGTGCAGGATGCATGCCAGCTGGAGGGGGCTGGAACCCGAATGGTTGTGCAGCGTCGAGACCCTGGTAATGAAGCGGAGGAAGCATAACTGGTGGTGGCTGGAACGCCGATGCCGGCTGAGGGCCAGATGAAACAGTAGCGGCAGAGAATGCTGGATTCGCCGTTTGTGTAGGCGGTGCAGGTAACGATGCAGGTGCTGGGGGAAGGGATGTGATCGGCGGTGGAGCAGCGGCGGGTCCGATACCAGGGCCGATAGCGTTGGGTTCCTGTGGGCCAAGACCCTTCGCACGGTGGATAGCGGCGATTTGTTCGTCGAAATTGACATTTGTCGAGTACTTGTCCATAGTGCTGACTTTGGTTGCAGTATGACCATCCCAAACGACCTTTTCCCTTTCTTTCCGCCGCGCATGTTCCTCTTCCTCCTCCCTCTTCCGACGCTCTTCATCTGCCTCCGTACCGAAGATATCGACACGTGTGCTTGCGAGGTTTTTGAGTGAAGTGACAACATTTGCACCGCGTAACAGCTCCGAAGCTTGGATCTTGCGAGCTTCCAAAGCATCCCGCTGAGATTTCCACTTTGGATCCAGCAACTCGATACGCATGTGCTCGTCCAGCTCGTCCACCGGGATTTGTTGACCACAGATCGCACAGGTGGTGAGTGCAGAGTTCTTCTTGGAACCAACTGGACAGTGTCAGCACATTCTCACCAGCAGTCAGACACGACGCACGCTTTGGGACATAATCTGTCTTAATTTTCATTGGGCCTGCAACATTGGCACTAGCTTGTATGGCCTTGGCGCGCTCCAACTCTCTCTGCCTCTCTGCCTCCTCTCGTCTCTTGCGCTGAATTTCATCATCTTCATCTTCGCTTTCCTCCATGGCTGCATCTTCGTCCTCTTCGCGTGTGCCTATAGTTGCAACTCCACCAGCCGAGCTCACAGCAGCGGCTGCCTCAGCTTCTGCAGCAGCTTGCCTTGCACGGTGTGCCTCTATTTCGTCCGCAGTATTCTCCATGATCATAGCGGCCATCCGCTTCTGTGCTAATGTCATATTTTCAACCTCCTGGAGACTCATTGGAGGAGGAAGCTCCGTATTTGCGTCTGCTACAGTGAATTCAATAGTCTGAACGATGGCATAATCATGCCAATCGATTTCTGCGAATGCACCTGGAAAGGCATTGAGATTACAGCTCGATGAAACTGCGTATAATACCTACGTTTTTCAGCCTCCTGATCATCTTGCCTCTTTTTATCTTTCTCCCGTTTCAGCTGTTCCCACTTGGCAAATTTCTTAGACTGCTCTAGAATTCTCCACTGGGCACCTTGTTGGGTACGTTCGTTGAGCTGTGCCAACATCTCTTTACTTGGGTACAACACTTTCTGGTATTGTTCGACAAGTCGGTTGAAATAACCAAAGAGGGAATGATTTGGGCGCAAGAAGTCGAACTGGTAATTTCGGCCTTCTCTTTGAGACAGCGCAGCCAGAAAACCGTGACCACGGAGAGCGGTGAAGAGAGCGGTCAACTTCATGATGTCCCTGAGTCGCATGAGCTTCGTTTCGCAGTTGAACTAACAGTACACTCACAAGTCAATGGAGCTGATGTTTGGTATGTCGAGGACGAACTGGGGCTGTGGAGGCTCGACTCCGACATCCACTTGTTTAGTGATAATCTCACCGGATTCTACCTTTTCTTTCTCCGGTTGACCCTCCTCCAGCTCCTCACCGGCATCTATCCTGTCCATCCGATGCCTGTAGTAAGCATGATAAGGGTCGGCAGGGTTGAGGAACGAGAACTTGGGATCCTGACGTTGATTCTCGCGAATTTTATCTTCGAACAGAGGGGGGTTGGCAGAGCGCGCAACGAAGAGGGCAGTTCTGTCAATAACAGCTGCAGGAGACAGTATTGTCAGCGGCTCGAAACGCTTTTCAAAGGAATGCATATTCACACTTGATTTCCGGTGGAGGCAGAATGAGCCCACTAGCAAATCGAATAGAAGGCTCCCTTGTGCCATTATTTAGTATCTCTGTGCTCCCGTTGAGTCCGTCCGCAAGCTGTGTCTCTACTGCCATCGTCGTGACAAGTCGAGTTGCGTTTGTCGGAGTTTAAAACAATTCTTACGAGTTGTTCCTCGAGAAAGTCGACTTTTATGTTTCCAACGTCTGTCTCACTTAGTGGTCTGCTCTGGTTCGTGCATTCAGATTGTCTCTGCGCATTACACTCAGTTTTCTCAGGAAAACGCCCTGGAAGCTGTCGCCGACGAGAAAGGCAAACGCACGCGTCCGCCTAAAACGAGTCGACGCGGTCATTGAAGCTGTTCGCTCGAGCGGCGTGCAATGTGCTGCTCTGGTAGGTTATGGTGCTACTTGACTTCTCTGGTCTACACCGTGTTCAGGACCGCGCTCTTCAACTGCCCAAGCAACATGAAATGCATCCTCGGGATAAGTACTCAATTTTCAGTCCCACGTCCCAAGGCTATCGCAAAGGCATCCACAAGGTGCCAAAGTGGACAAGAGTGGGCTTTCAACTTTTCATTTTGGGAGAGATGTTGACAAGGCCTGCAGCTAACGCTGAGAGTCAACCCCAAGGGCTTTTGACGCCCTGTGTGTGTTAATAGTATCGCTGTATAATTATTTCATCTTCTGGTGTGAAATGCATCAGAAGGCAGCTAGTGGTGGGTCTAAAACAAGACGACTTTGGTCTTTCCCTCCCTAATGGCATGTAGCAGCTTTGGTGCTCCGAAAACCATTCTGAATACTTCATCGCGAGTCTCCGGGATGTCGAGCAGGTTGCGTTTCTTTACATCTTGGTATGAGATGTCGAGGATGATGTGGGTGAGCTGAGATACAGAAAGCGCGTCTGAGAACCGTCATTAAGGCCAAGTTCCGACTTTACCAGATGCTGCTTACCTTTTTCACAAAGTAATTTACCCACTCTCCCTGGGGTGCCAACTGCAGAGCCAATCTTTGTCCGTCTCAGATAGGTAACATGTTCTTCCAACTTTATGTGCCTGGCAAACAACTTCGCCACTTCCCCGCCCTTGTCACCACGAAGTCTCCTATCCTTGAAAACCCGAGTGATATCGGCCACTCGTAAGGCCGCACCGGCTATGAATAGCAATGTTGGCGAGCCTGCGACTTTTGACCGCTGCGATAGCCTCTTGCGCAGGGTCGGAAGGACTAGAGAAAACTTAGAGGATGTTTTGATAGCAGGCTAGAAGGTGGTCAGAAGTTGTACCATTTGTGATGAACTCAACCAGACGGTCCAATGGCCTCGATTCCATCCATGAACTCGTGTCCACAATTGAGGTTTCTGTCTGACAGTTGAATTAAAATCCACGGGATGACGGTGCCATGCGGATGACTCACCTGGGATAGATAAGTCAAGCAATTCTAGTCCGGACTTTTCTGGGAATGCTTTGGCTTGCATGGACGAGAGGTAGTCTGCAAGTTGCTGTGGAGATTGCATTGCTATTGAAGGAGGCTCGCCGTCATCTTTGGTTTCGGAGAGTTTTCTCCTCTGCATGGAAAGTAAGTCTGTCAAAGCGTAATATTGTAGCATCCACTCACCTTTTCTTCTCTTTCCTTGTCCTTTTCTCTGCGTTTCCTCTTTGCCGAAGTCGCAGTTTGTCTCTTCTCTTCATGCTCCTCGTCTGGGTCCTCATCTGCGCTCAGTAGGCCCTGGATATCGTTGTTGGCGCCGACATCCTCTTCGCCTGAGGATGCCACGAGCTCATCTGGCACGTAATCGTCTTCCAGGTCATCGCCGCGGTGTCTGCTCATGTGTGGACGTGCTTGCAATAGAAAAAAACCCTCCAGCCCAACAGCTTTGACATTCGGCATTTGCCGTCCTCCTGTAAGACATCGAGGCCTTGAGGACTGGACATGAGCAGGGCACGCGCTGGTCAGCGTCGACGACGATGCTCGAAGGCACCTTGTCGACTTTCTCTTTCATGTCCGATCCCATCTCGTTCATTCAGAACGTTTCCCTGCCCCCGACCCAACTGCTATTTCCATTCTTCCTTGCTGTGCTGATCTGGCGCTTGAGCCGTGCAAAGAATTCACCCAGTGCGCTTGAAACAGGCTCCTTAAAGCCTCCTCAGTCTCCCCCACAGGAACCCCTTCCCTCCTCCGTAAACTCTCAGTCATACTCTGACCATTATCAGCCCCAGATGGGATCCGTTCTCAATCGACCACAGCCTGCAACTGCGCTCCCTCACATAGTCTCGAAGCAGGCTTCGCATTGGACTGCCCAAATCGAGGCTGCTCGCGTGAAGCAGCCATATGATGCATTCCTCGTCCTCGACGTCGAGGCAACCTGCCTACCAGGTGTAGGCTTTGACTGGCCAAATGAAATCATCGTTCGTCTTTGTCCTATTGGTATTCGCTCCCTCGTCGTTTGACGATGTAAATTTTTTTTCCAGGAGTGGCCAGTGTGCCTCTTGCGCTGGAAGGATAAAACATCGAAGGGCATGGCAAGCCGTCTGGAAATTGTAGACGAGTTTCGCAGCTTTGTCAAACCCACATGGAGGCCCCAGCTCTCACAATTCTGTACGGACCTGACAGGAATAACTCAAGTCCGTCCCCTCTTCTATCTGCGATCTGGTGAATCATGACTTCTTCTCAGGGACAAGTCAATCACGCACCTACGTTTCCCCAGGTCCTGAAGCTCTTTGCAAGGTTTCTTGCTCAGCACGGGTTGATAGATCCCAAGAACGGGAGACCACTACAGAGATTTTGTTGGTGTACTGACGGTCCATTTGATGTGAGGGACTTCGTTGTAAAGCAATGTTTCATATCAAAAGTCAGTTTCTGGGCAGTGGGGGGGTGAAATGGTTTGAGATCTAACCACCAAAAACACTCTATACCTTGTCAGATTCCCATGCCATCATGGCTCAGGGGCGACATTCTTGACGTCCGTAGAGTGATCTCCGTATGGTTGACAATGATTGATGCTCAGCAAGTCAGGACGAAGGTATGTCACAGGTTCTCTCTGGGCGACACCGTCTACAACTTCGCTATACAAGCTGGCAGCTAGTCACCATCTCCGTTCATTGAACATACCCCAGCAACTTCGAACGCTTGGCATAGGCCCATTCCAGGGCCGACAACACTGTGGAATGGATGTCAGTACTTAATTTTCTTGGCTTCATTCGTAGGTGACGAATCCTAGGATGCGCGCAACATTGCTCGTGTCATTATCGAGCTTGCTCGGCGTGGCATCCGCCTGGAGCCAAACACGACAATTAATCCTCACCGGCGATGGCAGTGGATGGGAAGGCCGGGCGAGGTTTTGGATTATTATCTCATCTGAAATCTCATATGTGGATTCACTGATATTTGTCTTGATAGTCATATGCTACCCTCACCTCTGTCTATTACTGGCTGAGAATATCTTTCGAAAAGATCCCCATTCTTCTATAATGTTTGATCTGTGCTATATGTCATCTCTCTTGTTGACTACATTATTCTGATGTGAATCCTTTGCTGCATACTGTGTGCAAGAGAATGGTCCATGTGGGAGACTGCTGGTGAGCTATAAGTAGATGGTGTACTGATGCCGGTGTAAGTAAATAACTAAGTGCTAAATCTGCGGCTGCAAGTATCATAGAAAACGTCAATGATTCTTACTGAGAGTGGGTGTTCCGTACTTAACACGATTATCACTTGTCAATGGTTTTGAGTACCAATGACGGTGGCACGGAAAGCGAATGGACTTACGAAATCCCAGAGCGTCCCGAAAGCCGGAATACCTAGAGCCTTGCAGCCCTGCATAATTTCGGTATTTCCAGCATAGTTCGACGTGATGAAAACAACTGTAAGTCAAGGTTAAAATGTGGCTTGATGATAATAACGGGGCATTTACCCTCTGCTTTCCAGTAATCATAAGCTTCTTTCAAGATCTTCATCGTATCTGGACGGCCTCCGCGTGCTTTACTGTCCCACAAAAGAAGCCGCTCTGGACCAATATGCTTATGAATGAGATTACTGATGGTAGGTCCAAACGTCTTCTCTTGGTCAGAGCCTGGAAAACGACGATCCCGACGTGTCAAAACAAGATAAACACTCGATGCTAGTTTTCATCGGCGTACCGATCCAGATGAGGTACCTGAGTGGAATGAAGTTTCGATCGGTCCCTTGCAAATGAAAACTTACCAATGAGGTGACTGAAGACAAGTCGAAAGAGCAGCTCCTAACCCCGTTCCCGTGCAGACACGGATGCCACGTTTATACAGCGTCGAGGTATTGGAAACACCTGCAAACTGAGTAATACTACCATAAGAACCTGTAACAATGTTATCAAGTGAGATTACCTTGAGTTCACGTGTCCAAATCATTTTAGGGGGATCGTTGACTAGACCCTTAGTGAAGTCTCCTAGAAAAAAAAAGTCACAAAATCACAATAACAGTCGGTATCGGACCTGGCCCACCTTGGACACCACATATCAAGTAATGGTATTTCGCATGTGTTCCCTCACTGGAAATGGAACATTGGAGATGATGCCGAGCTAGTTGAAAGGAAAATACATACGAAACGATGCCAAAAGCGTGGTACTCCATGATGGCCGTGCGACTGATTCGAGCGAGCAAACCTTGTTGCATTCCACGTTCAAAACGAAGTATCGCTACCTTTGGGGAAGGCTGCCAAAGATGCGTTCAATATTCGAAAAGTACATTCAAATAATTGATACCTACCAGTTCAATATCCACTCGCACTTTTCTTGTACAAATCCAAGGCAAGATGATCCTGTGAATAAGTGTTACTAGAGTGACCGATTCCGCGAGGCAATGCTTACAAGACAGTCATGCACACGTTATACCAAAAGGCTTGCTGACGGATGATATAGACAAAGTTGTGGTCCCATTTTCCGTCGGTGAAATCGTAGATATTACTCAAGATGGTATAGACCCAGGTTGCAAGAAGAGAAGACCACCCAAAGAAACGATGGTTTCTCTCAAAGATGCTGCGGTCAAAATTAACAGGGGATCGCACGGTGTGAACGATTAGGGGGCCCTACTTGTGGTGAGTGTTACGGATCCAAGGAAACGCCGCAATTAGAGCGATAAATAAGAAGACGATCGTGATAACACCGAAGGCAAGGATCGAGTCCTCATAGAGATACCTTAGCTTGTATTGGTTGACAAGCATGTACATAAACCATGCTAGACCAGAAATAGCACATGAACTATGGATCCCGCCTAGGTGCTGATCCGTTGATTGTGAGTGATCTGATCAGCAACATATACCACATTAACGTACTTGGAGCGTAGAAGTGCATGCAAGGCGCCACCAAAGGGGGGTCCACTGCGAGGAAATCCCAGCGTTATATAGCAATACATGACTCACAAAAGGACAAACCTTAGCGAAGCATGTGTTGACAAACAAGTACAGGATGCGACCAAAGACTTCATTGCGCATAAGTATAGCAAAATTCAGATTCCCCAGCACGAATGCACTTTGATATTTCTTGGCATACGGCCAGGAACCAGCTATAGCCAAACCAAGTCCGATAAAATTAAGAGTTAACACTAAAATGAAAAATCGCCTGGGAAACATCGGTTAAGCACGAGTCACGGTTATACACCATTAGATGTACTTACCGGTATGCATTGAACCATACAATGAAGCGAACATAGCTGGAAACCTTCACGTTCCTGGGCCTTTGTAGTGCAGTAGGTTTCGCGACCTTTGAAGGCGACAAAGGTCCATAAGAGTGGACAGGAATTATATGGATTTCCACTGGCTTCTCAGCGAGGTCCAGGGTCCCCTTTTCAGCATAGCTATACAGAGACAGAGGCATGGAACAGGGTCGAGAGTAGGTTCGAGTACGAATTGGCAGATGCGTGGCGACCCCTTTTATTCAATACGCGAAGTCGCACACCAGGGGATTGACGGGCCACGAGGGCCCCAACTAGATCTCGGAGAATCGTGTCGCTTGAGCCTCAAAGAGTCCGGACGGGCCATGCCTCAAAAGATTTTCCGTGGATGAGATCACTGAGATACCAGAGGGATGACACAGAATTAAACAGAGCAAGGAACACCTGGCGCTGTGGCCCTGTTCACGGGCAAGATAGCTTCTCCGCAGGAGCATGAAATACAACCCTACATGAGTATACCGATTGAGAAATACTTACGGAGAATGATCATGCACATAGTCTGAACGAGTGTCTGGGAATAGACAGAACCCATCACATGGTGCTATGGACGAAAGGGCTGTCATCCTATCGATGTGGTTGATTACGTATAGTATTACCAGCACAAGGGAGAGTTCGAAATCGGGGGCAGAACAACATTCCACCGCGGCGGACAAGGTAGGCGTCGGGCCTATCTCGACAAGTGGATATTTCGGCCTATCGATAAAGAGCGGAAGGCTGTGGCAGAACTGCGCATACAGAAACAGCCCCGATAATTGTTCAAATCAGTCAAAGAAAGGTGAGATATGAATAGTGACGCACGCCGACATATCGTTCACCCTGATCCGAGGCTGAGGCAGAGAAACAGTGCGATCTTCGGAAAACCTGTGTATGTAATTTCAGAAAACACCGTCCAAGCTGTTCAGAAATCCAAGTTAGGGGTCCAGTGCGGATGACCGAGATCGCACCCGCACAATTTGCCCAAGTGCAAGCCCGGCTTGACTCCATACAGAATGTGCCACTCAGATCTGAATCCGCCTTCAATGAGCTTGGGCGTGAACTTTGCCCCGCAGCTTCAATTTATCGCCGTATCACTGGGCCCTGGTGGCATCGCCTTCGCGCACACCCCGACCATACCGTGTACAGTTGATTATCTCGTAGTGTATATCGCCGGGCTGGGGAAAAATCTATGCATTGCCCCGGTTATACAAGAGTGACATGTCACACCTAGTGTGACAGTCATTACTAATATGTGACGCTAAGGCGGCATCAGAAAGCGGTACAATCTATTTTACTGAACCCAGAATGAATCCAACGTTGTTTGCTTTGCGTTTTTCATCTCCATCCGCCTGAGAAAGCCACGGAAGCGGCGCAACTCTTGTGGCAAAGCAAGACCAGTCTCCGAGTAACCAAACCTCCAACATGCACCTTCAAGTTTCTCGCACATCTGGGTCACATCGGACAGAGTCAGCCCTGCGGAGGGGTCACTTTCACCTTCCTCTTCGCTGTCATCAACATCAATGATTTCTCCGTTCGCGACCGCAATGAGGTGCTTGACGTGTGCGATGATTTCCGCATCCCCACCCTCAAACTTGTCTGCCTCCATTCGAACCTTGCGCTCCTCCTCTGGTTCCACAAGCTCATCCACGGACGGAACACACTCGGCAGGGGTTCCTTTCAGCTTATGAAGCTCTTTGACTGTAGCAAGCAGATCTTGCTCAATCGTAATAATTTGAGGTGGCAGTTGCTCACGAGTTGGGCGTTGGATGTGGATCTTTAAGCGAGATGTGTTGGCAGCGGCGGCAGCAAGTTTTTCGACTTCTTGAATGGCGAGTTGAGTGTCGTGTTCAGCAGCAAATATGGCATCAATTGCTGGTCGCCAATCTTGGTCCACATAATTTGATCCAAGCAATGTTTTGAGGCGAGACTCCACTTCTGGCAAGGCAATGGAGTTGGACAACGCAAACTCGCGCATGATGTCCCAGGCAGTGGGGTTCATGTGCGCGGGAAGATTGACTGGTTCATAGCTAGCGCTACTAGCAGGAAAGTTATTGAGTCATGATCTACAGAGACGTATTAATTCGGACAAACCATTGGTCCTGGATACCTGTGTGTTCCCAACAATGCTCAATTGTTGATGCCTTTACAGCTGCCCATGCATCTCTTGCCATTACCATAGCTTCGAGCAAATTGATTTTGTAGATGTTGGTCTCCCCAGCTTCTTCAAGGTCTATGGCACGCATGCTGAAAGCACGCCAATAATGAGCCTTGAAGCATCGAATGATCCCTGCATCAAGAGGTTGAATGAAAGATGTCAGGTTAGGCTCGAAGTACTCTATTTGAACATTGCGTGGCAAAAAGTTGATGAAGTGGCCACTGAAGTTGTCAATCGTGAGACAGACATGGCGGTTCTCCCTCCGCATCTTCAGATCAAATGCTTTTACCCAGCTGATATCCAATGAGCATGTGATTCTACTGTTAAATAATGATAACTCACTCTTCAAATAACTCAGCCGTCATCCATGCCTTTTTATTATTGCGATGATCTAATCCATATGATGCAGGTGTATTATTCTTAAAGGCACGTGGCTTTTTGTATTTCCCAATGAAAAATACTGGTGTCTTCTCGCTGCCATTGGAATTGCAGGTGAAGCCCAGAGTTAGACGGAACTTATCTTTTTTCTTTCCATTCATCTGCTTTGTTGCCAGTCCTCGATCAGGTGGGGCACTGCCAAATAGCATTGGCATTGATAAAAAATATAATGAATGAAAGAAATTGCTTACAATGCAAAAAGGCTAGTCTCATCGAAGTTCCAGCGATCTCTAGGGGCAAACTTTGCCAAGACTTTTGCCATGCGCTGCCGCTCGGCTTCAACAGCAGTGAGATCAACA
>Ga0307518_10000007_pt1 | contig 131577 bp, 157 predicted proteins | sample 25_EM_MG_FD_203889 | JGI IMG/M metagenome (GOLD analysis project Ga0307518, IMG submission 203889) | Populus trichocarpa ectomycorrhiza microbial communities from riparian zone in the Pacific Northwest, United States - 25_EM | ecosystem: Host-associated > Plants > Roots > Unclassified...
CAACAAACGACTCACCTAGCCCTTTTCTCGAACTAGGGCTAGTAAAGCGCGGCAAGTCGCGGAACGTTAGGAGGCACGTTCTCACGATTTACGGGGGTGACAGAGACCTTGCCAAGCAAGGTGATGTCACTTGGCAGAATATTCAATCACTCAAGAGTCTCAGTTTGTTCTACGTACTATTACCTGGTGTTGTACAGGTCCAGACGTTCTAGGAAATCGGATAAATCTGGACGCTTCTTGTCTGGCTACCCCGAACGTCTGGTACCGGGACTATCCTGTTGCAATACCAATCTCGTTGTCGTGAACGATACAACTTGAAGTACATACTTACATTGCAACGATGCAACACTATCCAGACTAAAGGTAGTATGTAGGAACTTCTTAAATCTGGTGCCGGTGGTGTTTCAAAGTCCACCAGTCCACCACCAAGTGATCCGATATGTTAGATATCAAGGACATCAGCACGAGGGGAAGGTTATCAGACGCGTTCTGCTCTTACTACTAGCTCCAACCCATGATGCATGATGTTGGAATAGAAGTCCTGTCAGTGTATTGAGGCAGACTCGCATCGGCAAGTCGGCGGCAAGCGTGGATGGTGGATGAGGCCCCCCATGAAGCCCCCTAAGATGTTCGGCCCAAAACTCATTTACTCCAGCACATAGTATTCGATACATTGTTTACTAGAACAGCGCCATCGCAGACGCCAAATGTTTCACCTTGTCTAACACGTAAGACCCACAGTATAGTTACATCGTCATTCTACCATCTACCGATTACCAACCATTCCACATTCCGGGAGGAAGCCATTACACAACGAGCATTACATAGTGGTCGTAGTAAGAATCGATTAGTATGTCAGCTAATTAACCAATCGTGATTGAATCGGAGATGGCACGAATACAAAAGATCGGTATTTGACATGTACTCGTCACTACAACGGACAGTGAAATACACGAGAGCGCGGACGTTCAAAATATGTTGACACATTTCGGGTGTGAGTGACCTTGTTAAAACAGTTAGACAAGGTGACTAGTACTGTAATTAGTGGGAACTCTGGATGACCTGGAAGTATGTTCGATGAGTGGAAGAATCTGCGTAAGCCTGTGTGAGTCTGGGCTAGGCTGGGCTAGAGGGAACGATTCTTTGGGCTGCCTTGGGGAAACTTGGCTGGGCTTGGTGCTCGGCTAATTTGTCTGAAATGCTGGAGCAGAGCCAAGGTAAAATATGTACATTAGTGATATGTACTGTAGCAAAAGGTCCATGAAAGGGATTAATTTGGTTTTAAAGTAAAGTAATTGGCAGTCAAACAGCTGGGAACCTCTGGAAATTATGGACTGAATTCTGCTGTATGCAACAGGCATTGAAATGAACGCAAATCCATCTCTAGTGTTTGTGCCATGGATCACATCCATATCCTTGACACATTTCATGATAAATAGTGTAGCTTCAAGAGCCTCCATGCCATGAGGCAGGGATAGTTTTCAAGACCATGACATAACAAATTATATAATACATAGAGGTCCTTATTAGGTATACTAGCCCCTAAGCATGGGTTATGGGGTATCAAAGGTTTATGGGTTATTTCCTGCAAACCAAATGGGGTATAGTTAAGAGGGATTGAACTGTATTACGGTAATTACTGTAAGCGCTGTCCCGAAACAAGGATCCGGGGTCTGCGGAGGGCAGGGTTGACGACGAGGGTGGCAACCGGTCTTCTATGTGCGGCGTGAACGCGTGCGGACATCGCAATCGATATCCTTCTTGTGCCGAGACCATCTTACTCCCAGTTTGCAAGTCAGGTCTTGCTGACCTATAGCGCATTCCCACCTGGCGGAGGTAAAGGCGAAGACAAGCCTGTCAAACGGCATAATATTGGGATCAATAGAAATTTTTCGATCCGCGGGTGTGATGTGGCGACGGCATATCGCCAGCTGGCCAGCTCGCGACGCGATTTGGACGCAATGTCCGTTATCGTCCGCTTCGATTCGGCAGTATTGAGCAACTTGAGTGCTCAGAATTACTTTAAGTTCCGCTACCCCACACCACAGAGTCATGTGAACCCCAGCTGCCATGTTGACGCTTTGGTATGCAGTGGGTGAATCCCGTTTCTCCGCGGCATCATCCAAACCCTATGTGTGGGTGTTCTAAAAGTGACGATCTGGACAGCGGTCTCAAAATACAGTTGGGACTTCGTATGTTTCTGGGGATATCAAGAAGAGTCAAATTCTGTTCCCGTCACCTACTCCGCCATTTGTACTTACCTTGGAATGAGTAAATGGCCCAGGAAGCTCGAGAGATACATAGGATTGTGTTCTTCCAGTAAAGTACGGATGTACATCATGAAACGGACGTAAAGAAGGATGCCACGTGTGAGCATGAGCTGGATTGTTATCGACGGTGGAAATACGGTTCACGTGTCAAACGTGTTCCGCGGCCGGAATTGTTTCTTTCACCGAACATTGGCAGCTCCCTGAGCTACAACTGTTGGCACAACTCTGTGCCTCGGGCAACGGAACCACTGTCGTCGTCTTGCCGGTTTCTTTCCTGGAATCGTGCCCGCAACAACCGCCACTGAAATCCTTGTGCTGTGCAAACCTGACCATCTTAATTCCCTCCCATCCGAACAGTAACGCAATGACGATCGTAGTAGCCGAGTCAACCCACCAGCCATTCCGCCATACGCGATAGACCAATGACCCGACCAGCACCACTACACTGAACTGGATACAGGAGAGTGCGCAAAGCGCTTCACCTTGCATGGTGCTCGAGTTGAGGGCATGAGCAAGGTAACGTTTTGGGATCCAAAGGAAGAATGTAATGAGAATCGTGCTCCCAGATATGATGAGTGTAGCGTCAGAATGACTGGGGTGTTCATGTGCTATCAACGAAGCAATTGACGTGCCGATAGCAGCGAGTGCAAGGATGACGAGGAGACAACCGATAGCGGTGGTCGCAATCTTCTCGACTCTGCAATGTATGTCAGTATGGTATACGAGCGGCGTGGAACCAAGACCCACTTGATAATACGCGGCGCATGCGAATCCAGGGCATCTTCATCACCAAATCTCACGGCGGCAATGAACCGCCAGGTGACAAGGGCGGAGGAGATGACCTCGATGGCAGATTGGATTCCGAAGAAGATGAGGGAACGAGAAGACGAGTCTACGCCAAACAGGACGGAAACAATACCCTCAGCGCCATTGTAGAATACACTGACGATGCTGATGGCGATGGCAAACCGCTGGAGGGTACGACGTGAAACCATGATAATTGGTGAGAAGGTATGGTGCAGGATTCGCGAAGAGGCATGCTTAAATACTCACCAGACAGCCACCGGAAAGAGGGTTATTTTTTAGTCGCTGAAGTTTATTCAGCATTAAGCGTGCGTAATTCGGGTGTGCACACCGAAGGGCTGCCATGAGCCCAAAAGTGGAGCTGATTCCTGCAAGGAACCTTTGCAGTATGGTAGACACACAAAATGCAGTGCGATGTGGCATTCCCGATGTCGATGACATCGTGTAAATGGCATGGACATTACATAGTTAAAAGAAAAGAGACGAGTGAGCTAGAATCCGGGAATTTTCGTTTGGAGAGCACCTTTCTCCGCGATGTACATTACAAGGATCACGCGTCAAAACGATGTGCCAGCATTTCCTGTAGTAAACTTCTGTTACTCCATGGTTCACGACAGTAATTGCACAAGAACATACCACACTAGAAATGGTTAATCGACACTGCACGGCAAGGACAGCACGATTTGGCTGGTTTTGAACTCGTTGCATTCATATCGCGGTAAAACAATTATTTGCGAACGTTGAGGTTGAGCGTGACATAAGACCTTGTCGCCATCCAATCAGTCGACAGAAACGCAGGGACTCACATATATTCGCCCAAGTTCTGGGAATGAATGTGTTGGCCTTGTCTTAGAGGCATTCCTCAAAGCCGCATATCCCCTTTTTTTTCGCACCTGTGGACCTGCGCCACTCGCATCTGAGCCCATACACGTGCTCTACGCCCTCCAAGCCGCTAATCCACAATGTACCTCTTGCACACTCGCGCCTGCACGGTCGACGCACAGCCGCACCTACACATATTTGCGTGACTTCCTGACACAGGTCCCAGCTTGTTGCATGTAAGCGTTTGCACATGACAGCTCTAGTTTTGCTTATGTTAGCCCCAAGAAGAAATAGCCGTTCCATCACCGCACCCACCATGTCACACGTACTTCGGTCATCCCACGGACATTAGCCACGCTGAGGCAGCCAACGTAGCTCGTGGATGCCTACAAGGCAGCCCATACCACTCCTGGCCACTGCAGAGGAACAACCACAATCAATGACTAACGATGTGGCACTGAACACGTTCTTGAAATCGTGTGGCGACATGTCTTCTTCAACTGAAGCACTTCAACTGGAGGAGCATTTGTTCCTCGTGACCAAGGGAGACTAATGGCAAGACTACTCCCCGAAGGAGGGTAGTGTATAGTCTGTGTGCGAAGAGAGGGCGGTCAGTCTGTTTGTCGTGCCCGTCGGTCGCCCCTCTCCTAAGATCAGCCTGGGCCGCGTACAGTACACACAGGGACAGGTAAAGGGGCAGGTTAGGGCGTGCGGTTTCGAGCCTGCGAAAGCTCTCGTGAGGGGGCTTAACCGTTACCCCGACCGCCGCCCTTCCAGAGCTGTTTAGGTGAACTACCATCTACCACATACGAGGGGAGTGGGCCGAAGCGTGTGAGCTGGCAGTGACTCGAACGCAAGGGTGGTCTGAAAAACTGGGTGAAGGACAAGGAGGCTTCTTTGTCAGCGAAGCCAGCAGAATGTCCCTTTCGGGAGCACGCCAGCACTTTTTTCGTCCCCGTGCAGCACCACACTGGTACTAGCCAGTGTGGATCCTCTCTCGCCATACCGCTGAGGGAATCCGACGAGTGGCACATATTCGGTATGTGCAGAGTAGTCTGCCTGGTTCTTCGTGGGCGAGAAATATATCCCTGATCAAAATTGCTCTTTGGGATTCTTGGAAGCTCCCACGATTTACTGCACTCAATGATCATGACGTGTGCGTTCTTCGACTTCAACTATGTAATATACAATCAGTGCCGGTGACCTCCCGCTCCTTCATGTAAGTATCTGGCTGTCTGACTCTCCTTCGTCCCTTGGGACCGTTACGGGGGGACCCAGCATCGTACATCACTCACGTTGCAAGTCTTCGGCCCACAGGTAGGCTTCAAACTTGTCTCGACTCACTCTCGTTTTCTCGTAATCATCATACCTTATTGTTTTTGGGGAACCCCTCGTAGGGGGGATGGTTTCCTTCTTTCAACTTTTCCTCCTTGATGTGCCAGACGTGATGACCGAATTACATCTAGATCAGTCGCAGCGGGAGAGAATTCGGGTATCATTGTGCCCCTTTTCCATTCACCAGTGGCTGCGAAATGCGGATTCATACGAGCTGCGTCGATAGGTATAGGACATCCAGCTAGTAGACAATCTTGGCCAGTTAAGCTCTCATCCTTTGCGTCTTGCCTTTCGGAAAGGTACAAATCATGAGTGACCTGGGTGAAGCTATCGTGCTCAGTCGAGCTTTGTTACAGCCCTGTTCGCCTGACAATTCTGGTCGTGCCATATCTGTTCACAACCCTTAGTTCCCGAAAGTACGTGTAGACACTGGAGCGGATGGAGTTATTCTGCTGTCTCGATCAGTGTCGTAATTTCAACGCTTGGCTATGGAAAGTTCAAAGCCGGACAGTCGCGCTCGATTCGGAGAAGACTCTGGGTTTCCAGTGGGGTACTGCGTTGGATGACTGGCTTCTGGGGACCTTGGACACTGCCGACGGCCAATATACTCGGGACGAATGGCAAATATAGTTGGGTGGGCGAACAGTGAATATAGTTATGCGAAGTGCACACTGTAATATATAGTTGGACAAAATGGTGAAAAAGAACACAGCGTCATTATGGACGGTTTCGTGACGCGTCGCATTACCATTGGCTAGGTATGTGGTCCGATAACCTTCTCCCGCTCGACCTTGGGAATTTGATTCGTTGTCAAGCATCGGGGTCTAACGATCCCATAGGCATGTTCGGAATCGATTCGGATCGCGGGCTGCACAGCACATATGCCTGTATCCATGGTGAGTTCTTTCGCCCTCTTGCGTCCAGCTAAGGAGGTTCGATTTTGAGTCTTCCGCATTGAAGTCTGAGTCTAGTACAAACCTCGTTTCAATCCTTTCAGGGCCTGGTGAGTGGCTTTGACGACATAGGTGTGTTATTTCTTCTTTGGCACTTGCATTTTCGCGCTGATTAGCCTTGACTAGCCTCTCCAGCCCGCGACGTTTACTCGATTTGTTCTGACTCGAGTCGATGTTGCTGCGGCTTGTTATGCCGTCACCGTCTCCTCCGTCCACGTTTCGTTTGTCTCGCTGCTGTTGCCCATCGACTCACTCTCCCCGACTCTTGCCGCCCATCACCTTGCATGCGTTCTCCACTCCGCGCTGGACCTGGTCCAAAGGTAGACTTTTGACTTGTAGTCTCCAGGGATTCAATCAATGAGTGCTGTGACACCACTACGCTGGTGTCTCCAATGCTGATCCGTCTCCATGGAGTAGCGGGCCGGGAAACTCGATTTCGAGTCAGTGAGCTTCCTGCCTTTCGACTTCTTATGACGCATTATTGCTTAAAAGTAAATTTCGAGATTGTTGACCGAGTCGTGCGGCTCAAGAGGACCCAGAGGACGAAGGCCGACTGCACTGGATCCAAGCGTGATGGCCTCTTCCAGGTCTTCCAGCCAGCCATCTTTATCAAACCGGCTAGGGAGGTAGAGTGTGAGTGGAGAGTCCATGGATGGCCCGGCTGTCCCGGCGGGGACGCTCCAACACCTCTTGTGCCAGGATGATCATCCCCGTATATCTTCTCTTCCCCCCCTTTTCGGAACTGTTCAAATAGGCAGCGCGAGAGTGTATGGAAGGAATCTGACCGATCTGGATGGCTGGGCGGACAGAGCCCCACGAATCCCGGCCGAGCGTAATGGTTTCCTCCAAATCTAAGGATATAGATTCTCTGACGAACCGATCGATGATGTAACGTGCAAGCTGGTGTGAGGACGATGGGCGACCAGGGTGGCCCGAAGGACATAGTTCCAACGCTTCACGACCCAGACTAATTGCCTCCTTGAGGTCAATCCATGAATGGGCTAGCCTGGATCGGTCGTAAAAAAAAAAGCAATGGGAAAGTTGCACAGGCAATGTGAATGGTGAGTTTGCATTGGGGAGAGGCCCTCATGACAGTCCTTTTATGTCGGTGTAACAAACAGGATGTGCCAAAAAACAAGGGCTATCACGCCCTTGGTCGTATGACGATGCACCTAGACAGTGAGTGAGACCTTCCTTCCCTACAGTCATCACGATCATGAGCACGACAACGTCGGTAGCAGTACTAGCATAGTGATATTAATTGACAGTAGCATCATGCAAGAGAATTATGTACTGATTGGTAGTCTCCGAATGGCAGGTCCCTGATGGAGATTCTTGGTGGTCCAGGTCAGCCTTCATCCCTCCGGACGGTATATCCACTGATGATATCGTGCAGAATATATATATTACCAGGCACTTCTTCTCTTCCCAAATATCGGGATATATGTATGTGAGTGCACAGGTCACCAAATGACATCTCAGACAAGCACCAGTGCTGAGTAACTCCACGTAGCGTCAATGATCAGCAATGATCATACAATGCATTACGTTAGGGCTGCCATCGAACTTACTGGCCGTTTCGCTGAATATCGGAAAAATGGAATCAAAATGTACTCCTGTTTCACAGCTATACAATATAGCTCACCTTGCGCTATTTGAAGCGAGTTCCAAGGGAACTACGAACACGCCACAATTGAAACCTATTACATGTCTGATTCCCACAGCCAGCTATCTGCCAGAGTTATTTCCTCTTGCAAGGATCGCGAGCGCAGCACCACCCATATTACGATATGCATTTCCTTTCAATGTCGTGAGTTACTTCGACCGATAATTCGTCTGTATGCATGACCCGTGCTTGGACTGCAGATTGCTTCGCGGGATGTGGTGTGAGGGAGGGGAGAACGATAGGGGTGTCCTTGAAGTATTTGAGGGTGTGCCGGTAGCTTTTTCCAGGCCCTTTTTGGCCACTCAGAAGTACCAGCCCTCTTCCTTAGTCGTCGGTCGGGCGCCATATTCGTACTATACACTGGACAGTGGGAGGAATGATGATTGCACCGTGGGCTGAGTCCTACGGCCTCTGCGAAGAGCAGATGCAGACGTGATGCTATCGCGCACATTTATGCATGCTGAGACCAACAAAGCAGCAGACGGTGGTCCTGACCGGAATATTATGTAAGTAGATGCTGCTTTGCCCTTTACCCTTGTCATAGTAAATGCCAGGTCCCACATTACTCGACGCGATACACGATGTGTTCGCGGTACCCCTGCCAACCGCCAGTCAAGCGCACCCATTCAGCAGCTCCTCCTCTTTGATATCTTCCAGATTACAATCTATACTGGACACGACCTCCCAACTGAGCTATGCCCTGACGCAGTTGAGTGCGCTGGCCTCCACCGGTCAAACATCGAAGCTTGTGAGCCTCATGAAGCAGCATGCCGCGATCTCGGCCGCCATCACCGTATCTCGCGCGGCAACAGCGAGCCTTGCCTCTAGTGACCGGTGTGTCACCTTTCCTGACACTTGTCCACCATCGCCGAACCGCCTCGCGGAATGGGGTCGCGCTCTGGGCATGGAGGCCTTTATCGACAGCTCGAGCAGTTCTTCTACGAATACAGTCGTGCTGGGGGGAAAGGTGCTGGTTCTGGATATCGATATTGACGGACGCATCGTTGTGAAGACATCGTTTGTGGGTGGCAACAATATCCCAAGCAGCAAGGCTGCAGCTCCAGACCTGGACGCGTTCCTTTCGCGGGAAGTGTCCAGATGGGTGGAAGCTGCTAAGCGTGCCTCGGCAGGTGAACTCTCCTCTTCCGATACGGAAGACCCGTCCGTGGACGCCTCGTTCCGGGCTCGCGCCTTGCAAGATCACTTGCGTTATCTCCTGACGCTGGACTCGCTCGCGACGGGCGAAGGCGAACGTGGCATCCGGTGGTTTATGGAAGCAATGGCTGCGTATCAGTACTTTACTTCCCCTGCCATCCACCACCATCCGATTGGGTGCGTTGCTGCCATAGCATACAGCTGTCTGAAGTTTATCTCTGCAGGTCAAAGATGCAGCCTCTTGATAAAAAGCTGGCCCATCGTGCCCACCCGATATCGTACCTTGATTCACCCTCACTTTCGTTCCTCGTGTGGCTCTCACCGCTGGCATACCTTCGTCTCCTCCGGTCGTCGCCACCTGAGCAGCTGAGAAGCACATCCGGGTTGACGGATATCCCGCCCGCACACTTGAAAACCTCCCTTCTGAACAACACTGAGGGCGCAACCATCGCTGCCCTCAAACTTGTCGCGTCTTCTGGGGTCTTGTCTGCTGGCGATACGCCAGAGAGTCAAAATGATCATGTTTTTCCTTGCACATCGTCCCATTCATGGGTGCTCGACTTTACCAGTGCGCCTGGCCATTCACACAGCCGGCATAATGGTGTTGTGGTGTCTCAGACGCGTATGCGTGCTATCCAGAGTGTTCTCGGTGTTGATGTGGCGGCTGACATGCTTGGGGGACCCATTGGCAGCGCACTGGGTAGCATGGGATCGTTTGGTTCTGTACCAGGGATGAGCCAGCTCGGCTTCAACGGGTTTAGTGTGGCTACTTCGCAGACAGCGTCGATGGGGAACACGTTTGACATGAGCTGGTTGGATATGTTGGTGCGTGTGTCCTCTTGGATTGCATGGAGCATTCAAGTTCTCTTTACTTCATGTCTCACGATCTCAATGTAGCTCAACACGGGAACGTCCGCAGAATACTACAAAGCCACATATGTATGTTCTCAATGGATACTGGATTTGTGTTCTGGCATGTTGACGACATGACAGCATTCTCCGAGCAACATGCACCCTCCACTCTGCTTGCGTGTTTTGGCCCCCCAAGAAGCGGGGTTTTTACTTGAACGGGTGCCTGTAAAGACTGCCCACCAAGTGACGCGGATCCTTGAGGTGAGCTTCGTTCGCGTCTCACCGAATTGTCTCTCGAACCCGTTTGTTGCCAGATCGTTCGAGAACAGTGTTGGCTGAATGAACTGCTGCTGATGGTTCCGTGGGAGCCAGAGACCGTATTTGGACCGACGGCTTTCTCAGCCATTCCTTTGCGAGCGGCAGAGGAAACAAATGGGATGACTTCAGAAGCGTTTCTTGCTTCTATTCTCGGTGGTACATTCACACCGGCGTCTATTCCGGTGTCTGTCTACCTTCCGTCTGCATCGCTTCCGCCACTGGCTCCGTCGCAGACATCCAGCGGGCCGTCGCAGTTCGACTTCGGTGGCCTTGGTTCGGTGTCTGGTGACCCGTCGGGTGGGGATAGCCTGTTCGGTGCTGGTGATATGGACATGGATATGGAAATCCCGGGGCTGAGCATGAGTATGAACTCGTCGAGTATGGACATGGGCATCGATGGAGGGATGGGGATGAGCGTCGGTGGAATAGGGATGGATCTTGGTGGCTCGGGGACTCCAGCACGGCCACCCGCCATGATTATACTGTCCAGCCCTGCAAGACCACCTGGGACGGGTCTGGTCGAGCTGCGCGCGTCGTTTGTGCAGGGGAGTGGAGGAGGAGAGTGTGGGGTGACGATGGAATGTTTGCCTGGTGTCGAGACGAGGGGGATGGACGAGGTGGTGAGACGAGGTGGGATCTGGGGTCTTCCGGGTAGGGTTTGGGTGAAGAGTCATCGGTAGGGGACGGAGGTGTGGTGGAAGACGGGCTAGTCGTGAGATGTCCCTCAGGCTGGGCCCTGCCGCAGTCATCCACAGAGCACCGAGTGTATGCGGGTGTGATCCGTCGACCGCGTGATCGACGCCATATGCGAGAGATAAGCCCGTGTCCCGAAATGGAAGTGTAGCATGTGGTATGTTTGGTGTGGCTGTGTCTGCCCTCGTGTCGTCCCCCGTCGTCCAACGTTGGCCTGTTTTCTGTTCTCTGTTCGCTATATTTTCTTTTTCTTTCTTCTTTTCTCCGTCTCTCTTCTTCTTCTCGCTGCCCGACGTGCACGAACATCGGCTCGCTCAGACTCACGGCCGGCCTCGTCTGATCTCGACGTCCTCCTCGTCCCCCTCCCTCGAGAGCCCATGTTGCACTGCTCAGCGCAGCTCATCTGCCCCCCCATCCAGCACAAGCCTAATATCTCTCCCCATAATGACTCCTCTCGCATCTTCAACAAACGCTTCCCCAAGGACACTGTCCGTCTCAGCCTGACATCCTCGCCCCAAGCCATCCCCACCTCCCCATCCCCCGTTCCCTCTCTCCCCTCTCCCCTCCTCCGCTCAGCCATCCTCCCCAAATCAGCCAGTCCCATGTCCATCCCCTCTGCTCTCCCCGCATCCGCCTCCACCCGCCATCCCCGCCCTGCCTCTCGTCCAGCTACAGCCCGCCATTCCTCCTTTGCCTCGTCCTTGATCGAAGACGTCCTTGCTCCCGGCGACATCATCGGCCCTGGCATCCTCCTCCAGGGCCACCCCATCCGTCCCGTTTCCTCAGTCCACGACAATACCCCCGGCATTGCTCCAGACTTCGAGGTCATCCGCAAGCTCGGCACTGGTTCCTATGCTGTCGTCTACCTCGTCCGCGAAGTCCTCTCTCGCTCCATCCCTTCCGAGGACGGCCACTGCGGCATTCTCGACCTCGGCGATGCTCCAACCACCTCATACGTATCCTATGGTCGCGAATTCGCCCTCAAGTGTCTCAGCAAGGCTAATCTCGACGAGGACGCCCTCGCTGCGCAGCTATCAGAGGTCATTTCATTTCCCCTTCCATATGCCTATATTCATAATCTTCTTTTTTTTTCTAGGTCACCATTCACCAGTCGCTCCCTCCACACCCCAACATCGTCACCCTTCACCGCACCCTCGAAACCCCCGCCTTCCTTCTTCTTCTCCTCGAGTTCGTCCCCGGCGAGGATTTGTTCTACTTCCTCGAACAGGCTCGCGATCATGTCGAGCCCATCCCCCTCGCCAACGACTCAGCTCCCGCTCGCACTCCCCCAACCCCATCCCTCCTCGCTTCTCTCGACCAACTCCTCAGCCCAACTCGTCTCCGTCTCATCGCCCGCATGTTCACCCAGATGTGCGATGCCGTCGCAACCTGCCACGAACGCACCGTATTCCACAGGGACATCAAGCCAGAGAACTTCATCGTCACAGACGCTTTTGTCAACGGCGAACGTCGTGTCGTCGTCAAACTCACCGACTTTGGTCTCTCCACCACCGACGACGACTGCGCCGACATGGACTGCGGAAGTGCCCCCTACATGAGCTTCGAGTGCAGAAATAACCTTGCTCCCACTTACAAGCCCGCCGCTGCCGATGTCTGGTCACTAGGCATTGTTCTCATCAATATGTGCGTTCTTTCTCATTTTTTTCTCCCCTCCTCTCTCATACCCAGCCAGGCTGTACCACTGCAATCCCTGGACAGACACCGCCGAAGGCGTCTGCCCATCCTTCTCTCGCTTCAGGCAGGAGGGCGCTTACTTTTTCATGCACCGCTTCACTGGCATGACTGCCACCGTCGCCGACTTTCTCACTTCTCGTGTCTTTTCTTTTCCATCGTTCTCCATGTCACCGTCGCCACCCGTCACTGCCCGCGAATTTGCTGACTGGGTCAAGGATCTTCCAGCTCACTTCTCCGTCCTTCCTGCATCTCCCCTGGGTCTTGGTACTCCAAAGCCCCTTGGTCACAAACGCGTCCCCTCCACATCCTCCGCCCCCTTCGGCCATCCCCTCTCTTCCTGCCCACCCTCCCGCCGACCCTCGTCACGTGCGGGTCTCCGTACCCCTGTATTGCATCCCAGGAGTCTTTCCGTCTCCAGGGCGCCCTCAGTGAGTGCAAGCGTGGTAGGAAGAGCCCTCGGTGCATTGGAAACTGTAATGGACGTCGGAGACACAAGTATCGATGAGTCTGAAGTGGTCGTGGCATGTCCTCTCCAACACACCGAAGTTGGGATCAACGCCGAGCTAGACGAGACCGAACCTTCCAAGGAGGCCAATCATGAGCTCCTCGAGGATGGAAGAAGTCGATCAAACAAGAAGCGCGGCAGACGTGGCGCCAGGAAAAGCAAGGCCCCCACCGCCGTCGATGGTGACAGGGACGAAACTCTCCACGTCCTTGCGATCGCGTCCCAGAGCCTCGCTAGGGAGATGAGCAACGCCTCGCGCTCTTCATCGCTGGCCGCTCCTGCCATCGTAGAGCCGTTGTCGACTACCTCGCCACTACCACCGCCCGTCATGAAAAAGGCGTCCATCTGGAAGCTCCCATTCAGCAAGGGCAGCTGCAATACTGCCCATCCTATCGACGAGTTGGCTCCAGGAACAGCTAACAACGTGTCGAGTTTGATCATGGGCCTCGACCCCACCCCCGCATTGGCGCCCGCGTCCACATCCGCCACTTATGCTTCCAGCTCGCACATGTCTTCTGTGTCTTCCTTGACATCCCCCTCGTGTTCGTCGCTGCAGAGCCACTATCACCACCACCAGAGCACGGCATCGTCCCACCCTTCTCCGTATACTCGCACTCCGCTGACCCCGCAACGATCCCCTGCTGATGAGGCGACGACATGGACCCGTGGGCGTCGCCCCCAGGCTCAGACACGGCCTTACAACCCAAATACGTGGGGCCCGTCGCTCACCAATCATGGCGGGTATGGCGGGCAGCCTGGCCCTGGCTCTCCATCCAGTGCAAGGGGGGGTTCGCCCCAGAGCGTGCGGAGTGGCCTTAATAGTTACGGTACAAATGGGGTTTTGGCGTCGAGCGCATCCTCGATCACGTCCAGCTCTGGCAAATCCAATTGGCGATCTTCGGTGTCAAGCGCCGCGAGTGTATCTACGGGTGGATTCACGAGGTATAGTAATTCGAGCACGAGGAGTGTCAACACCATGGCGACGAGCGTCTCGAGCGGAAGTTGGAGGTCCCCGGGCTCGAGTGGAAGCTGTGCGAAGCAGAACGGGCTCAGTACCAAAGGGGCTATGGAAGGCCCTCCCGGGCTCAAGAGTAAGCGTTCTTTACTCGATTCTACTCCACAGCAAGCTAATGCTAGATAGTGTTGAATGGCGTCCCCAAGGAACTTGACCAGGCCCCACGGCAGCTCTACGAGGGCGACACCTATGGACAGCAGCGCAAACGCACTCGCAAACCCAAGGATCTAAAGCTGGACACGATCAGCGAGCGGCCTCCTGGTTCTATCATTTCTTCCCCGCACCAGAAGCTGCATGCGTCCGGCCACGGCGTCGTTCATCAGCGCCAGGATGCTGCCACGTCGACGACAGACCTCGATGGCACTTGTCGCGGCAGCGACGGTGCCGAATTGGGAGCTTCTACCGCGACTGCGAATGTGGGTGGAAATGATGGGACGACCCCGAGAAAGGTGCAAAAAGGCCAGATCCATGCGCTTGCAAAGATGCTGTCAGCATTTAAGAGGTAGATGGTGAGGAATCTGTTGCCCTTCCTTTCCGTTCGTGGTACTTATGTGTGACAGGCTGCCTTCCGATGTTCGTTGCATGGAACACAACGCCAGTTGTGTCAAGTTTGTTGCCTTAGATTCTCGCTCTTCGCTCCCGCTGTCTATATTCCCCGCTCTTCACCTAATACCTCTTCCCTCATAGCTCTTCTCTACAACCCACATAACCTACAACTGCTATTCCTCATTCTTCCACCCCCCCACGCGCGTGTCCGTTGTATTGTACGGTAGCCGGTAGCCCATCCATCCGTGTCAAATTTTGATGTGATGCTTATTCAACCACGGTGCGACATCCTATCCTTGACGATGCACGGTTATGCTTAGGACGGTACCTGTGCAGGCTATCCCTTTTTGATCTATCCTTCGACCCCCAATCATAGTCCACGTGCCTATCCAATCTTGTTCGCCATTTCTCATTCTTGGCATTCGTTTTGAGTCGGGGACTCAACGTTTCACATATTCACATGGTGCTCCGTTTGTTTCACCTTCTAGGTTTCAAGTGTAGATCATCCCCATCTTTCCATACCCGCACGACCGACAAAACGCACACCCAAAAAAAATTCTGTATACGCGTCGTAAAACCCCAAACACACGCTCCTTCCTCCGTCTCTTTTTTCACTTTTACCCCCCTCCAAAGCTAACCAGACTTTGTACAACCAACCCGTCGTTGCTGGTCGGTAGTCCTTCACTTTGGATTGCATTGTCGAACACACCCACACACAAAAAGCTCCTCACAAACATGCTAGCCCCAAACATATATATATATATAACTTGCACATACTGTAGAACCCTTCTGCTTATCAGCATTCGTGCTGCTGCCCTTGTACTAGTACTGGCGGCTCCCCCCAATATCGCAACCCCCTTGTTTGGTCGATTGTCTAATTGATCAGCCTTGGCAGTCTCCCCTGGGTGATAATCATTTGTACAGCACGCATTGAAGGTACTAGAAACTGATGGCGAACACCCTTGTTTACTCCCCTCTAAACTGCACTACTAGAGAACTTGGCATTCCCACGATTTCTCAGTTCAACGGTGATATTGCTGTTGCCATGGAATCGAGGCGTTCGTTTATTACGAAGCTACTTCTCATAGCGCGCATACTCCGAGTCCTCTCGTCTCAAAAATGTATCTTACATGTATTGTACTAGGACTCTTGATCAGCGCGGTCTATTCACGCCAGGTCACCTGGGAGTCGCATCCTCTGGCTATTTATGGCTTTTCGTCTGAGTCTGAGCGAGGCATTGGGCCCATCAAACAGTTCACGGACCTGGTCGTGCCCTTGGTTGATAACATGCTCACCACCTTCACATCACAGTTGAGTACGAAGTAGTCTCAGTCTCAGTAAACGCGCTAAAGACGCATGCAGTTTCATTTTAACCGCATCGCCTCATACCCTAGCTGATCCACATTCATCAAGGATAGTCTTAGATCATGTCAGCGTAATAGAGACCTCGATGGTAGTGCTCAGCGGATCCCTCTAACAAAGCCGTGAACGCCCTAAAAGTTAAAACTACTTCGCGGAATGCCTGATTTTTTAAATTATAGTGCTTTGGGGTGAGTCATTCCATATTGCACTCCACTAACTGAGAAGTAGCCTGTATCTAAGGCTCCCTGTGGCATACCTAGACCTCCCCCCGGCGCACGAATGTCCCACCGGCCAGGACAGTATGCCTGAAGTTAGACAAGGCCATCGTTAGAATGCAAGCTTCCTGCGCTGCCTTCCATTAGCGCCCGGATACAAAGGAATTAGCTTTCGATAAATGGCTGCTGACGAGACGTATCAAATGAAAGACAAAGTGAGGAGCACTCTCGCGTATTCGGTGTAGAATGACCACCTGGAGTGACGTCTTGCCGGGGTGTCCTCACTATATCCTTATCCGTCGTCTCATCCATGATGGTTCTCCTGGACAGGTTAGCCATGTCCTCTTCAGTCTCCGGTTCATGACCTTCTCTGCTTCATCATCAGGATCTTCGACAGACTTACAGCTTCACTTTGCTACTAGACTAAGAAACATGCGACGAACTTGAGCAAAAGAGAACTCTAAATTTCTATACCGCTACAAGCCATTAGAAGTGCTAAGACGCGGTGCCATAAGGCGGTAAGTAAGACTCAAGCAGAAGGAATGCAACAGAGATCGAAATAATAACAAAGGTGACACATTTCCCTTGCAGTGAGCTTGTTAGGTGAAGGCAGATACAACTTTAGATACATAGAATGGATGTCGATAAAAGAAAACCTATGTAGTAACTTGATGGCTAATGCACCCCGTATTTTACCAACCTACTTTCCCTGTTACCCAGTCCCATGACTCATTATTGCTCCCTTATCCCGTGTATCACTCTCGTCCTTCCTTCCATGCCCCCCTGGCCCGACTACTCCCGACCAGCGTCTCCCATCATGTGATCCCTCCACCCATCCCCTCCTGCTCCCCCCCACGACCTCTGCAGATCGGCAAACGCCATGTTCTGCTCGACAGTGGGCCCTTGCGAGGCCTGTGGTGTTAATGTCGCGGTATCTATGAGGATCGTCGATGCTTCCCGCGGAAGGGCCAGCGGCCGATGCGGCCGAAGCAGGCCAGACATCGGGATCGGGGCAGACGGCACATGGGCGGGAACAAGAGGGAGTGTCGCGTGCGTGTGTGGCAACGAAGCGGTAGGGGAAAGGGAGGCGGCAGGGGCGGGGGCGGGGGCGGGGACGTACGGGGCCACGGGGGACGTGGCTGGCGATGGCGACGGAGAAGTAGGCATGCTTTCCATGTCGCTGTCGTCCGCTGTAGATGTAGATGGTGCGTTGGCGATGGCGGGAGTGGCAGTGGGGGCTAGGTTCATGCCTTGAATGTAAAATTGTCTGGAAGAGTCTGTGCGGACGAGGTTGGTGTAGTATTCCTGGAGGACTTCGTGTGTGCACTGTATGTGAGACGCGAGCGCACAGAGAGCGTCAGGACGGTAAAATGCGAGGGAATCTCAGTGGATTGAAAGGGGTGAAAAGGGAAGAAAGAGACATGGGGAGATCAAGCAAGGGTGTATGAAGGACTGCTGACCGTTAATCTCCAGTCGATCATTCGAAGGAATTCACGCTCCAAAACATTGAGTTCCGAGACGGGGATACCGCCGACGCGGGCGTAGAGACTGTTGGTGCAAAAGGTGTCGCATAGACCTTTGCTGCAGACGGTAATAGACGCGATGATGAAACGATGGCATGTGAGGGAAGATAGCGTGAACAGGGGTGTCCTGGCACATATCTGATCGACGTAGTGTAGTGTGAGTAATAGACATGTTTTCTACGGTGAGAAAAAAAGGGTAAGATAAGCTATGCAACAGGCAGTGAACCGAGGCGGCCGCACTGCAGCGTTTCAGAGTTGGGGGGACGTACCTCCACTTTGGTAAATTTGATTACCCGCCTAAGATAATCCAGTACGGAGATGGAAGGGATAGCTCGCGAATGGAAGCGTGTCAAGCTTTCCCTACAGATGAAGAGATCAAGGACCTGGGGATGTCAGAAAAAACATTGAAAGGGACATACGGAAGCAAGGGTATCTGGTCATTATGAGCCATGAGTCGTTCAAGCATATCAGCTTCAGGCAAGACTAATCAGATACTCTCCGACCAAGTTCAACGCGGTTGATTACCTATAAGCAATGCAAGATTATCTATGTTTGCGTCTTCGAATGCACTGGGTAAAGCGACCCTTCCGGAGGAGTCCATACACCCATTGCACTCGCAATAACCTCTCTCGATGGAAGCAGTGCAAAGACCAGCGTTTTGATTTGAGCAGCGCCACAGACCACACAACACCAAATAAGGCTCACTGTCCTGTACAGTATATCGTCGGAGTTTGAACCTTGAGTGTGTGTGGCACTCATCCGAACTCACCGACACCCCCCCTGCGTCTCCATCATGGCACCCAAGTTTGTGAGTAGACACGCCGAGATGGCCCGCGCACAACGACACTGACCGGCCTCTGCAGGACCCCAACGAAATCAAAATTATCTACCTGCGGGCAACAGGAGGTGAAGTCGGTGCTTCCTCTTCCCTTGCCCCCAAAATTGGTCCTTTGGGTCTGGTATGCATCCCATTGCAGAGAGCATTTCAAACCCGGTGATCAACCATGTCTTGCAGTCGCCCAAGAAGGTCGGAGAAGATATCGCCAAGGCAACGTCGCAGTGGAAAGGTCTGCGGGTGACTGTCCAGCTCACGATCCAGAATCGGCAAGCAGCCGTCTCCGTTGTCCCCACTGCATCCTCCCTCGTTATCAAGGCCCTCAAAGGTATGTTTACCGAGATCGAGTCTCCCCTGATGTTCACGTTCCGTCTATCTACGCAGAGCCACCCCGTGACCGGAAGAAGGAGAAAAACATCAAACACTCGGGCAATGTGCCACTGGAACAGATCATCGAGATTGCACGGACGATGAAGTCCAAGTCGCTAGCAAAGGACATGGCGGGTTGTGTGAAGGAGATTCTGGGCACGGCTCAGAGCGTGGGGTGCACAGTCGAGGGTCAGCCCCCGCACGATATCATTGACGGCATCAACTCGGGCGAGGTTGAAATACCAGACGAGTAGACCAACGATCGCATGTTTTTATCCTTCAGTATATGCCTTACTACCCTGGGACTTCGCAAGGCAAGCGCCAGGATGCCTCATCTGGAACGCTGAGGGAATGAGCACCGATTGGAAATTGGAACCTGGAAGTGATGTATTATAAGACACCTTTTGCGCTTGCGAACGAGCGAATGAGAGGGCTCCCTTAAATTGCAAGAGACTGTTAAATCGATTGCTTGTGCAGAGGCGTCGGGGGTATGTATGAGCAACTCATCTCTGGTTGATTGGTTGATTGCGTACGATCATGTGACCACTCCATGCCTCAAATTATTGATACGGGAATAAGTGGACTATATTTATTAGGACTGCACCTGCACACTTGGTTGAGACAAAATGGTGTCGTGTAGCGTTTCCGGCACTAAAGGTTGTCCAACCATCTTCCAAAAAAGTTGGCAGACCAATACTACTTCGGAGTTAGATGTCAATATTTCACCTCTTCATTGCCGCACCACAGATGGAATCTGGACAGAGTCATAGAATTGACAAAAGCCGAGGACTCCCTGAAATGGTAGAGTTATTCAATGAACAAGTGAAATTTTTGCATTGCTGACGGATCTCTGATCCTTTGCTTCGTCCCACATGTGCGCCTGCTTCTAGTGAGCAAGTTTCGCCGCAGTCCTGCTGGGTCCACTCTGAGTCCACGAGAAGAGAACAAACAGTCTGATCGGATCCAGTCAAGGCGGGGCCCCGAGTTGCGATGGCACTGGCACCCACTGTGGTATATATAACGTGCCTACTGCAAAGAGTCCTCTTGAAAGCCGCCGTGACCCTGCCATCTGACAATGTCAGATTCTGTCAGTGTCAAGGATCCAGAGCTCTCCCAAGTCAAAGATGCACATTCCGGTTCAACTGACAGTTCCACTCCCGTGAGACCACCGATATCTTTCGCTTCGCCATCTGCCTTCGCCCTCAGCGTCTATGTACGATTCTTATCACTCTGGACGCCATCTTTCGTGCGGTCGATGCTCTACGGCCAGGTCCTCAGTTTGTCACTCACCGCCACGTCTGTTATGACGACAGAACTCGTGATGCGCAATTGGGTTCTCCCTAGCACCCAAGTAATCTTTCCGTGAGTTCAAGTTGTCATCGTGTCAATATTTCAACCACTCATTCCATTGAATAGCTATGTGTTCATGTTCATCACGTACACGCCGTACACGATATACCGGTGTAAGACTACATCTCAATCATTTCCCGTGATATTCCATTTTGATGAACCTCAGATGGACTCAAAGGCTGGGGAAAACTAATTTTGTACGACGGATGGAAATGTCTGCCTTTTGTTCGACAAATGCACACACCCCGCTCACACGCCAATAGACTTCATCCTCGCATTGTGTGATTGCGAAGCATCGTTTCTGTATGTCAAGGTAACGAAGGGCTTCAATCCCCATGGATCCAGTAAGCTGATGGCAGTCAGGCATTCGGATACACTGATTTAATGTCCTGCATGCTTCTGGATGCGTGAGTGTTTTATGGCATTTCCTCGGCTACCCTCTGGCTTACAATTTGCGGTGAAGATGGAGTATCCCTATTTGTATGTTCGCTTGCTGGATAGCCATGCGCGTCCGTTACCATTGGTCCCAAATCGCGGTACGCTGCTTCTCGCTGGCTACTTGTCGATTATTTACCAAATTCGGGTAGGGTGTGATCATCTGCATCGGCGGCCTCGCATTACTTGTGACCTCAGACTTGCTGACAGGAAAAGATGGAGAAGCAAAGCGGATGGGCGAAGGGGATGGATTTATGCTTCTGGCTTCGACATTATTTGGTTTCGGTGGGGATTACTTTCCCCTAATTCACCGGCTTTCCCTGACTCGTAGATAGACAATGCCGCAGAGGAATTTTTTGTCCGTCAGTCGCCATTATATGAGGCAAGTGCGGCTCAAAATCCTGCTTTCTGAAACTTAACACATTTCTTTAGGTCCTCGGACAGATGGGACTCTGGGGTGTCCTTATCAGCACCACGCAAGCTTCAATCACTGAACGTGAGAAGTGGAAAGTATCTACATGGGACGGAGCTACAGGTATGTCCTCTGACGGAGACTTAAACACAATGTCAACCGTATCCACAGCCGGCCTATTAATGGCGAATACCATCCGTGAGTGTTGGTCTCACTTGACGCAGCCTTGCAAAATTTCACTATTGAACGTGTATAGTCACGTTCATGGCTTATGTGATACAGATGTTGCTGTTCCGTGTAGCTTCGTCACCATACTTCAACATGTCGTTACTTACCAGTGATTTCTATGGTTTGCTATTTGGTACGTTTCCTTATGCTCAGTTCTCTTGTTCATATCATGTACTAAATCCGTCTTCAGGGCTTTTCCTCTTCGTAAGTCACGGTACTCTTCCAAGGTTGATCCCCCCCATCTCACGGACAGCAGCATTATTCGCCCTATTGGCTGTACTTTGTCGCATTCGCAATTGTGATCTTGGGGCTTATTGTCTATTTTTGGTATGCAACCCGTACGTCTCCTTGCTTGTCACCGCAGGCGATATCTCGTCTTACAACCCTATTCGCCAGCGGAAGAGCAGGGAATAGTAAACATCAAATTCCCCAGATACGTCAACGTTAAGAGCGAGGAAGGTACCGAGAAGGATGCAGCTTAATACTACAGGTGGACGATACCTCCATACAGCATATGTAACTTAAAGTCCCTTCTTCCGTATCGTAGTGAAATACCAGACGAGTAGACCGTTGATCACATGTACCTATTTTTTTCTGTGCTCACGCCGGAGTAGTTGTGCGCATGGCAAGCTATCTATAAGTAAGCGTGCCTGTTCTCGATGTGTGTGGCAGTTGGCTATCTAGGTTTGATCTAGGTTCTCCATGTTGCTGTCGACACAAGTCAGCCACAATATAAGATTGGACCTTGGCGGATTGTGTTCGAAAGAACCCCCGGGCGTCCGGACTTCCTTCCGAATTTTGTCCGACACTTCTCGTTATCCATGAAAAGCACCTATGAAATGCATGTAACCATAGAGAGTGTATAGCGTAGCATAAGTATAGAGAAATCATGTGCGTGAATAGAAATCCTCGCCCGGGTTATCTTTGTCACTGTCTGAGAGAGACACAGACTGGACGCCACTACGACGAGCAGAACAGCTTGAGGCATCAACGGCCCAAAATTGCAAGATGTGGGATCGTGCATGGCGAGGCGCGCCATGACATGGACCATGAGACGACAGTGTGATCTCATGACCCAAATCATGGTTGGGTATGGCAAATGAAGTAGCTGTGGGCGTAGATGTGAACCTTGAATCAGTGTACATGCTGGGGAGTAATGGTGAGATGGTGCCCGCACTCTTCTCATAGAATTCCTGATCTACAATGATGACGGAGCCAGTACCTGTAAATGCAGTCAACAAACAATGAGCTCGTGGTGTGTGAACCCCAGTAAGTAACTCCAGCTCTGATACGGGGGAGATATGTGGCCTTGATAGAAGAGCTCATCTTCCGGTTTTCGGGCCACGATAGGTGAATCAAATAGCTCACGTATGGGCTCTGCTTCGATTGAGGCACCAGCGCGTTGAGATATGCTTTGAGAGGGTGTGAGCGGTGTTAATGTCATTCAGGTGCACTTACTCCTGCCATTTATTTCAATTCTAACATCTTTTCCGTACCGCTCGATATCCTCGACGAATGGTTAAACCGGTCCATCCCGCTCCAAATGCCGCGACCAGCCTTCACACTTCCACCTTGTTGCTCATTGGCTCGGCACGCTCTGCAGGCGGCCCACATGTGCCTACTTCTTCGCTCTCGGCGGCACTCTCCTCATCCAATCCTAGACCTACAACGGACTGGTAATTCCGGGCCGTAATGGTGTTGTGGGCTCAACACGTCGGTACTGATCCTCTCATCGAGTATATGAACCACACCAGATAGGCGAAGAGCGACTTTACATCCTAAGCACGATGTCCCTGCCCATGACTTGGGCTGTTCTTGTGATCACCAAGGTGAGACATGATATAGGTGGTAGCACAGTGGAATATCACACCTCGACATCGACGTACAATGTCTTCTACCTCGTGCGGCTTAGACGAGCACATCCTAGGATGATCGGCCACCATAGAGGCAAAGTGGGGGGTTTCGAGAGATCTGTTAAGACTTCCAAGTAACGGCAATCTGAAGTCGGGTTGAGTCGGGGAGCTTGAGAGGCATCATGGAGTAAGGTAAGCGATATTCTCTAGATGGGTGTCGTCTTCTCATGTCATCGAGTTGCAGGACTGTCTCGCCACTTGTTGGCCTTGCAGGGTAGCTTAGCAAGATCATTTTATGCTTGTTAGCGCTAACGCCACCAGTGCCCAAACTGTTGGTTTGCTACATCAACAACGGACACCACGTGGTCAGGGACCTGGAAACTGCCAGGTAAGTTGGGAGATAAGGGTGGAACTTACATCATTTCAAGCAAAAGTAGAAGTTAATCTTTGTATTTGATGCCTGGTCCAGGTGTGATTCCAAAAGAAATACATCTGTCAGCTCAACTCTATGCCTGATACACTTACATGTCACAAGTTATGGTGTCTACTTGGTATCTACTGATTGGCCGACTGCATCCTATTAAAATAGCTCAGATTCGTCAATGTGCCTTACTTAAAGCCTTGTTTGGATTCAGATGGAAAGGTCATAAATAACTGAATTGTGTCACAGCCCTTTCTTGAATCTTGATCCGGGAGGCTGACCAGCGCAAATAGTCCAGCAATACAGCGAGATACATTGAGGAGGAAAAAGGAGACGAGTATCCGCGCGAATCTGCGTCTGGCGAAATGACGGAAATGGATCGGCGAGATATCAGCACGAAAGGTCCAATGATCTACCTGGAGAAATGACAGGAAGCGATTGAGAATAAATCCCTGTACCGGACCGTTCTCAAAATGACGATATACCGATGCAATTGTAAGGACAGGCCCATGGTATGATATTTCTGAATCAAGGTTGGAACGTGAATGGAATGAGACTAGTAATGATTGGCTGAACGTGACTGCAAACATAGTAGCTTACATAAGGCGGAAGCATTTTATTTCAAGTCGTTCAAAGTTGATTTGAATGGCATCCCCAAATGTTTTGTTCCGCGCATGGTATGGCAGTTGAGTGCATACCTTACACACTCTTAATGACTTGCACGCAGAACATCGGACAGAAGTGCCAGAAAGATGCCAACTAAACAGCTGATCCGTCTTTGGTAGACTCGGCTGACGTAGTACTCAACAAAGCCGATCACCGCGAGAGCTCAGTGATAGCTACTCGGATTTCGCAAGCGTCGTTACTAGTAAGGCTTGCCCTGGTTCCTCACGTGCAACTACCCCGCGTCACCGCAGATCACCGCATGGTCCACGAACTGACGATTTGGTCTGATACGCCCAAGTGGAGATGGCAGGGTCATGGCATATATATTCTGCCCGCTGCAGGGAGTCCTCTGGCCCTCCCAGTTTACGATGTCAGACCTCAGTGTCAAGATTTCAGAGCCCTCCCAAGTCAAAGATGCGCATTCCGGTTCAGCTCAGGCTGACAATCCTATTCGCGTGAGACCACCGATATCCTTCGCTTCACCATCCGCCTTCGCCCGCAGCCTCTATGCATTCTTGTCACTCTGGACGTTGTCTTTCGTGCGGTCGATACTCTACGGCCAGGTACTCAGTCTGGTGCTCACTGGTATAACTGTTCAAACAACAGAACTCGTGATGAGAAACTGGATTCTCCCCAACACCCAAGTAATTTTTCCGTGAGCCATTATCGTGTACACACCATACACGACACGCCGGTGTAAGATGGCACCCCACTCACTTCCCGTGATATTTTATCTCAATGAACTTCAGATGGGTTCAAAGGCTGGGGGAAACTAAATTTTGTATGATGGATGGAAATGTCTGCCTTTCTTCCGACGAATGTATACACTCCTCCACTCACTCACCAATAGATTTCCTCCTGACATTAACTGACGTCGAAGGGGGATTTCTGTGTATCAAGGTAGCAAATGAGTATTTAATTCATGTGGATCTACAGAACTGATGGCGGTCAGGCATTTGGATACACGGATCTAATGTCCTGCATGCTTCTGGACGCGTGAGCATTTTGTGGCAGTCCCTTTGGGTACCTTCTGACTTACAACATGCGGTGAAGATGGACCATCCCCGTCTGTATGTTTGTTTGCTGGATAGCAATGCGCCTCCGTTACCATTGGACCCAAATTGCGGTACGCGGCTTCTCACTGGCTACTTGTCGATTATTTACCAAATTTTGTTAGGGTGTGGTTATCTGCATCGGCGGCCTCGCATTACTCGTGACCTCGGACTTGAGAACAGGAAAAGATGGAGAAGAAAAGCGAAAGGGTGAAGGTGATGGATTTATGGTTGCAGCAGCGACATTACTTGGTATCGGTGAGGTCCCCTTTTCCTTAATTTACCAGCTTTCCAGACTTGTATACAGTCAATGCTATATCAGATTTTTTTGTCCGTCGGTCACCGATATACGAGGCAAGCATGGGTCAAAATCCCCCTTTCAGAAGTTTAACACAATTGTCTAGGTCCTCGGCTAGATTGGACTGTGAGGTATCCTTATCAGCACCACGCAAGCTTCAATTGTTGAACATAAGAAGTGGAAATTGGCTACATGGGACGGAACTACAGGTAAGCCTTGTGGAAAGGACTTGGACACAATGACAAAATTTGTACAGCTGGCTTCTTCATTGGGAATGCGTTATGTGCGTTCTTGTCCCCGAATATTACTATTGAACCTGTATAGGCGCATTCATTAGTTATACGCTCCAGATGATGGTGTTCCGCCAGGCATCGTCACCGTACTTCAACATGTCATTACTTACGAGCGACTTCTATGGTTTGTTATTCGGTACGTCTTTGACAACTTTTCTTGTCGGCAACATGTGCTGAATTCTTCCCTAGGGCTTTTCCTCTTCGTAAGTCGTGGTGCTCCTCCGAGATGGATGCCCTCATCTCACATAATCCAGCACTACAAGCCATGCTGGCTGTACTTTGTCTCATTCGTGATTGTGGTTTTTGGACTTATCGTCTACTTTTGGTATGCAACCCGTACGTCTGCTTGCTTGTCACAGCAGGCGATACCTTGTCTTATAATCCTACTCTCCAGCGGAAGAACAGGGAACAACGCACATCAAACACCCCGAGTACATCAACGTTAGGGGCGGGGGAGGCAACTTTGAGAGCGGGGGCCTTCCGGAGAAAGATGTAGCTTGATACAGCAGGTAGACGATACTTCGAAGTTCATCCGGTTGGCTCGGGAAATTGCAGAAACATGTATGCATGTAACCAATATGTAACAGTAGCGAGTAGTATTAAACCTTTGGTTCAACAAGTGTAAACAAACGCGTAGCAAGGTTGGTGGTTCACTTCGACAGGTGAGCATGGCGAGTCTGTCACTAGGACGCATCGGACGCCAGCCTATTCTCAGATATAGAGGAATAGTATTTCAGCAGCATTCGATCTTCCACCGCAGGACGTTCTCCTCTTCATTGTCTTCCCCTTCGTCACGGATCCAAACAACGTACTACACGGCACTCTTCGCTATTTCCGCAGGCCTCTTCGCTGCCTATTACTTTGACGCACGGTCGGCCATACACCGTTATGTTATCACCCCCATCCTGAGACATACATTCGATGCTGAGGCCGGACACAAGATTGCCGTGCAAGTACTACGAAGTGGGCTGGCTCCCCGCGACCTCATCAAGGACGATGACATTCTGCGGTCTGAGGTGGAACAAGTCAGCTGGTACCTGTCAACATGTACTCACCGTTGTTGTTGCACTTCTGACAGATATTTGGCCTCGAGGTATCGAATCCAGTGGGACTCGCTGCCGGTTTTGACAAACATGGCGAAGCAATAGACGGTGCGTGGTTGTACAGTTAGAGTGAGGTATACCTGTTTCTAATAATAATACATAGGTCTGTTTAACCTGGGTTTCAGTTGGGTAGAAATAGGTAGTGTGACTCCAAAACCGCAGGTGAGTGTCTCGCGCATGGCATGCAGAACTGAGTTGGACCGCTCGACAGCCCGGAAATCCTCGTCCACGAGTTTTCCGGCTTCCTGCTGATGCTGCTCTCATAAACCGGTACGGTTTCAACTCGGAAGGCGCCACCGCGGTCTTGGCGCGTTTGCGCCGACGCATACCCCCTTTCTATGACATCAGTGAATCATCCACCGGCTCGTTGCGCCCGGGAACTGTCCTCGCTGTCAATCTTGGAAAGAACAAAATATCATCTGCCGACTCTTCTGAGGACTTCATTACAGGTGTTAAAACATTCGGACCATATGCGGATGTCCTGGTCATTAACGTTTCGAGTCCAAATACCCCTGGCCTTCGGTACGTACGACGTTCACAGTTGATGCTCATTTGTACATTCGCTCAGCGTAAAATATGGATAGTGGACTACAAAATCGGGAACTTCTGGAAAGTTTACTCGGGGATGTAGTCAAGGCCCGAAATGAACTACCGCCGTCGCTCGTTGCGGCCCGTCAACCGCGGCTAGTACTCAAGGTTGCTCCCGACCTGGAGGAATCACAGCTTACGGAGATGGCAGAAGTCATACGAAATAGCGACATTGATGGTGTCATCGTCAGCAACACGACCGTAGCCCGCCCATCTACCTTAAATGATTGTAAGTACCAGTTTCTCGACGTTGGCCACGCATTTCGTTCACGCATTTTCGTGTCCTCATAGCACACAAAGGGGAAATCGGTGGTCTGTCAGGTAAACCCCTGAAGCCACTTACCCTGCGGGCATTGAAGACACTTCGAGCGCATCTTCCCGCTTCTACCCCCATTATTGGGTGCGGCGGCATTAGCTCCGGCGCAGATGCAATGGAGTACGGCCGTGCAGGCGCATCCTTCGTGCAGTTGTACACGGAGTTTGGATACGATGGCGTAGGTGCATGTCGACGAATCAAAGATGAGCTTGTGTCGTTGCTGAGGGCAGAGGGGAAGACGTGGCGTGATGTAGCCCAAGAGTCGGTGCAGAAGTTGAGCTTGCAGGGGCCGCCTCAACCTGCCCATGGAGGGGAGGCAACAATAGAGCAACTGATAGAAGAAGCGGAGGAGCTCAAGTCGCTGTTGGACAAGCTTGGCGAGAAATTCAACGAGAGCTTATGAGTGGCGCATGTTCAAGGGTCGACTCCGCAGGATGTCTATACTATCGCTGATGCCAGCTATGATCAGTTCTGACTCGTGAAGAAGTACTATACAGTATATATGCCTCCTTGATATTGTAGAGACGGCTGAGCTCTTGCACCATGTAACTAACTACTGCATGATAGAAGCAGCTTAATAGCCCACCGACTTGAGATAGTTCGCCAACTCGTACACAATAGGAAAGGATTCTGCTGCCTGGATCGGCGCGTCATATTCCGTGACGAGAATAGCTTGCTTCGTCTTGACGATAGTGCAGCCGTTCAACTGGGTGCAAGTCGAGAAACTGATTAGCATGACGGTAGAGAGGGAGGTAGCACTGCTTGCCTGCATTCTCCCATGGATGACACCTTCGTCAGTCCGCGTGACAAGGAATTTTTTTCCGGCGAGGCGAACACCACTGGCTTGAGCCGCACTAAGATTGCTGAAGGCAGTTGTGATCGCCTTCTGCTCCTCTAGGGTGAGCTGTTTCATTCGCAAAGGTAAGGGCACAAAGAGATCAGCATAGCGCGATGGAAATCTAGAAGGCTATTATATACCGTGAAGCCAGCGGACGCGGCCCAGACACCGCCCTTCAGTCCTAGGATGGCGGCCCTGGCGACCTTTCCGGTCCCAACCAAGTTAGTGTCGACGTATGCTACGAGTTCATTGTTAGGAGTCATCTTTCACACATCGTGGTCACGGCTGAAGTCGCACCTTGCCAGGACATTGCTGCGATGGATTAGAACAAGATGAGACCAGGAGTCGTGGAAAGTGGGGAGGAGATGAGTGTTGCACTGCTTGGACGGAGATCGCCATGATGATATCGGCTTCTCGATTACGAGTCACTAGTCTCGCTATGCGTAGGATTAACACCATAGAATACATACGTGCATAAGAAAACAAGAGTCAATCAAGCACTGGCCTCCATCTCTGCAAGCGCTGCCTCGTTCAATGCTTCTGCCTCCGCCATGACCTGCTCTTCCAACGCTGCCACCCTCGACTCTGTATCCCGCCGTTCCCGTTCTAGCTCTGCATACCGCTCCTGGAGGAGTCTTTCCCGCCGTGCAAGAACTTCGACCTCTTCCTTCAGTGTCTCCACCCTGCGGGGTCCCGCCGCGGCTTCGTTCGTAGCCAGCCTCGCAAAGCTTTCATAGTCAAGTTTCGTCCTCACAAGCTCGTCAAAAGCATTGGTGAGACGCTCAGCGAGCTTTTTCGAACGGTCTTGGTAGCCGCCGAGCGTAATTCCAAGCTTTTTCTCGAGCCTGGCAGTTTTGCTCGCTTCTTTGGTCATCTGCTCCCTACACTCCTCGAGGAGTATGGTGTAGCCAGAGATCCGGTCATCGAGGGAAAGGCTGTCAGGGTCAACCCATGTTTTCGTGTGTGGGTTGAGTGCGAGTCGCTGTCGGTCATACGCCCATGAGACAGCTTCATCGACCTCCTCATTCTTCGACAGCATTTGGAGACCGTCCTTTATCTGAGCTTCCGTAGCAGCAGGGAATCCAATCGATGTCGCTAGTTCAAGATGAACCATGGATTTGGCCAGAGCAAGGTCCTCGTCTGGTGGTAAAATGTAGGAAGAGATTGAACCCCCTGGAAGATTCGTCCCAGGTATAGGGTGTGCAATGGAATCATGCAGCACGAGACTCGAAATCTCAGCGTGGATCAGCTTCCTTGCGTCTGTGAGCTCATCCTCCTCGCCGAGGTTAAGGTTATACAGCAGCTGCTCTATGTCTACCCGCGCTGGCCGAGGGAGGCCCCGCTGAACGACCTGCGACCGCCGCGCAAGTGCCTTCCTTTCCTCTTCCTCACGCATTCGTTTGAGTCGAGCATCTCTCTCCGCAGCATCTTCTTCGACAGCTGGAGCCTGTTCTGACTCTTCTTCCTCGTCCTCGGGTACGAGTAGTTCAAAGTTGTTTTCGGGTTTTGGTAGATTCAGGAAGCCTGCCTTTAGGGCACGTTTCGCAGAATCAACGCGAAGTCGTTGTTCCCGTGGTGTCTCACCACCTGTTACCATGCCTGTTGTGGGATTAATGCTGAGGTTGTCCCGCACGGGGGTACGGAGAGGCGTTGCTCCAACCGCAGAGTTGCCGTCAATGGCGCCACCGTGAAGTGGTGTTGCGAGGGGATTGGGAGTAAATGCAACTTGATGTCGGGGTGTGGCACCTTCAAAGCCAGTACCACCATCAGCAGGGTGGAGAGGAGTATTCTCATCGCCAAGAAGCGGGGTCTGAGCAATGGTCATGTTGCGCAAGTTCCGGGCTTCAGCCATGACGTTGTCCTCTTGAAAGCAACTGCATGTCAGATATGTTCGACATTGAATCCAATGCAGATCAAACTCACGTTGAGGGGCAGTCCGAGGTGTTCGTGCCATTCTTGCACTTTCCAACCCCTCATACTCGCCGAGCAGCTTAGAGGTGGCTTCGCTACCTCCGCTGACCAAAGCCTTGGCGTTCTCCCCTGTCTGCCCGATCTTGACGATTTCCTCCAGCTCGCCCTCGCCGACTTGGGCATTCGGCAAGACTAGTTTTCTCCTTCTCCCGATGCTGTCGGCCTCTTTCAACTTCTGAATCTGGGCATCACGCGCAGGAATGAATTTTGTTTGATGACCTGGACCCTGACCTTCCTTTTCATTGCGGCGCTGACGTTTTCGGCGTTCAGCCTCCTCGTCATCAGACCTACGTTTGTTTTCTAAGCGACGGAGAGATTGGCCAATGGGGGCAGAAGTTATGCGCGCTTGTTCTTCGGATGTGTCATAGAATCCCGGTGCTGGCCTTTTCTCGAATGGAATATCAGCGTTGTACTGTGAAAAAGTGTTTAGTAGAAAGCCCACTGAGGGATAACAAAAATGGCCTACATCCATACCCTTTAATTTTGTCTTATGACGCATGCTAAAGTATGGTGAGATGGCGCATGTGAAGAGGAGAGAAATGGCATACATGATGCCGGCGGCCTTCAGCTCCCGTTTCTTTTGGAGGACGGCCAGTCGACGTGCTTCTTCGAGTTGACGTTCACGGGCTTTCCGCTTTGCCTTCTTTCCTTGGGTATTAGCAAGACGAGCGCGGGCCTCTGACAACATTTCCTTCTCTGCAGTAAATTAAATTTGAGAAATGACGATAGTTAGATAGGATACGATACGCACCATCCTCGTCCATGTCAATCGGATCTGGACGTGCGGGTTTTGTCTCCGGGTCGGGGTCGATTTCACCTGGTCGTAAACGCCTGACGTCGTCTGCGCTCGGACCAATGTCATCCTTGGGACCAGTCAAACCCAATTCTTCGTTCTCCTTTGCTTCAGCTTCATCCAACAGTTTCTGATATCGCTCCAAACATTGTGTCGCTGTTCGGCCGACGATGGGTGCAATCGTTCGCCATTGCGTTGGCATAAGCTTTGCAAGGTGCAGAAGTTTTTCGTCTTCGGTCTGGCAACATTGTGAGGGAAGCAGAAAAGGCGAATCAGAAGCGAACACACCTTGGACCATTCCGTCTTTTTTATTGACGGGTCCAGCCATTCATACCACCGGGCTTTGCATTGCTTTGGGGTCTTGCGGACGAGCAACGAGGATATTCGCGCCCTGAGGAGTTATAAGAATTCCTGCATACGACCGTCGTTGCGTCAAACTCACCACTGGTTCTTGCCGTACTTGGCTATAGCAGCCTTGAGCACCTCGTCTTCGGTGTTCTACGCGTCTCCATGTTAGCAAAGCAGTCATTCGGGTCTTGTGACTAACCTTCCAGACACCTATGGTGTGAGTTAGCACGCTGAGATATGTGGAACAGATGCATTTACGCACCTCCTTTGATGATGATACGGACCATGGGTTAGTGTACAAGGAGGAGATGGACCGGGTTATGTCAGCCAAGTCCCCGGCCCTTACGTCAGCTTGTTCTCGTTCTTGCGTTGGTTTCCCCTCAGCGGCCTTGTAGTCTAGAGGTACGATACTTGCTTTGGGTCCACACAACTGCAAGTGGCCTGGGTTCGATTCCCAGCAAGGCCCGCTTTTCTTTTTTCCCACGGCGATTGCCTTATAACCGCAGCCTCCTCCTTTGTTTCGCCTTCGTCCCGCTTTTTGGTCCACTCCAGTAAGTCCTTTTTGTCCAACTCGCAGGCCCTTTGTTTTGAAGCACTCCCAGATGCCTGAATCAATCTTCGGTCGTCCATCACATCTTCTCCCACCCGTCCAAGCGACGTCATCCCCTCCTCCAAATATCCACGATTTGCGTTTCCAGACAATTGGCAAGCAGCCTGCACTGCTGAGCCGCATCTCACAGGCGGATTCAACAGTCACCTATTATCCATCCCCCTCACCACCCCCCATGTCATCGTCTTCGATAGCAACTAACAATCTTCCTGCTCAGTCCTCTCGGCCGTCTCTTTTCCAGAAACTAGGAGGTGTTTCCACCACCACCACCACCACCACCGTTCATGCTTCATATCCAGCGACCTCCACCGTATCATATGCTCCCTCTATCACTTCGTCTAACCCAGATATCCCCGCTGCAGCCAGCATGCCGTCCGGTATGATGACTGGCAGTCCTAAACACATCCCACCCCCAAGACCCCGCATCAATCTCGCAAAGAACACTGTAGAATTCCGCGATGCCCCCTCAGGTGCCACTCCACCTACCGGAATTCTCCCCCAAGAATCCAGTCGTTCGGGGCCTTCCACATCTAATCATCCGCAAGGCGAATCGTTAGAAACTAATATTCCATCCTTCCCCCCCTCAGCATCATCAAGGGATGATGTACAGACCGAAGTTGTCGCTCCACACCCAGCGCCTACGGCGACTACACCAGGACCAGCACAGCAACCCTTTAGCGAGCAACCAGCTGTAGATGTCGGTCTTGCAGTGCCGTTTGGTTCTTGCGCGCCCGATTCCCATACACCATCTCGACTTCCTACACCCCCCTCAGTGCCAACGCCTCCTTGTAATCACCTACTAATCTCGCCCACTCTCTCGGACTCTCGCGTGGGGGAATCCTCGCAGCAGCCTTCTACGCTTGTAGATGCTATTTCTATGTGTGAAGTACATCTGCTTGCGGCTAGGAATGACCTTTCCATGGCAATGCGTCCAGAGGATGCAGCATGCATTCCATTGCCACCTCCGAGTCCATCCACAATGGAAATGCGCGACCTTTCCCGTGGTAACGAAAGTCAGCCACGAGAAGAACCGCGTACTCCTCAGTTATCCGATCCGTTTCCGCTGCGCGATCAGCTTTCCTCGACCAACCTCGACCATCCTATGGATGCAGATCAGAATGCCCTCGCAATTACACCCCAACATTCTATCCTCCTCTCGCAGTTCCAGGCACAAGCCAATCACTTCTTCGAAATTGTCCAAGGACTTACCTCCGCACTTGATGCTGTGCACCGTTCCCATACCGAGGTCGAGAATACTCTTACCCAGCAACAGAGGTGTCTCACCGAGCAGCGTTCTGCGTTGCGTGCTGTCGAGGCTGACTACCAAGCACAGCTGCAGCACCTTAACCACAGCCGTGAGGCTTTGCACCAACGAGAGACCGCTCTTGCTGCATCAGAGAGAGAATACCGATCCAGAGAAGAGGCCCGCAATGTTCAATGGCAGGCTCGAGAAGAAAAAAGGTGTGATGCTCTGAAATCACATCTGGTACAGGTCGACATGTGCTTGAAGGAGTTGGAGGAGCTGAAGAAAGCACGGGAAGCAGAGCAGCAGCGTTATGTACAACCAGGTCTTTTACCACCCGTTCCTACACACCCGAACCTTCCGACTGAGGTGCAAGAGGGCATGAATGAGGAAGAGATCAAGACTATCGAAGAACGAAAGGCGCTTATCGCCTTCGTCCACCGTCTTCGTCGGGTGTACGCACAGAAAGTGGGTTTCTTGGAGCGGTCGACAAACGCATTGGCTCGACTGCAGGAAGAACGTGAGAAGAGGGTTGCCGAGGAAGCACGACAAAAGCTCCTGGCTGAAGAAGAGGAGAGGGCCCGTCAGGCGGCAGCTGAGGAACACCGCAAACGTGCTGCCGCTCAAGCAGAGCAAGAGAAATCATTGGTTGAAGCAGCCGAGCGACACCGTATGCCAGCTGCTGATGGCAACGATTCCACAATCCCTCAGCATTCCACTGAGAAACCGGCTTATATCGAAACTCGGGCTACTATCAGTAACACGGATCCAGAACAACAACGTCGCCAAGAGGAATTTGCTAGAAAGCGTGCTGAAGTCATGGCGCAGAAGCAGCAAGCCAATGCCGAGAATGCTGCTAGGATTCGTGCAGCTCGTGAAGGTTTGACTACCGCCCCATCAGAGGGTAACAATGCAGCAGCAGCGGACGAATCACGGGACGCTTCCGCGATGTCACCTCCCTCAATCGTGCAACGTCCTGCGGAAACCCAGAGGCACTCACCTTCGTCGCCCAAGTCAAGGAAGAAAACCGTAGTTGCTTCCGGGGGGGTTATGCTCTCTACTCCCCAAGGTGGAAGCAGCTTTGGTCCAACAGTAGCCAGGCTGCCTACTACGCCCGGTCATGGGAAGGGCTCCACCATTACCGCGAAAACACCCTCTTTCGTATCTGCGTCCACGGAAGCAGGACGACAAGTCGCCACTGACACACCTCTGTTCCCTATCCAATTAGCTTCGGAGTTGAACAATGCGTCCTCTGCCAATGCAGATGTATACCGTGCTATGACTCCGCCAAGGCAAACCTTCGCACTCAATCCCAAGTCACAGACTCTACTGGAAGCCAGTGGCCAGTTGGACCTTGGACCAACGCCTAGGGTCTCGCCAGCGCAGCATACCGTCAATTTACGTCATCTCAAGAAATCACGCAGCTATGTTGAGGTCAGGGGCGGCGATCGGAGTGTCATCAAGGGAAGCGTCAAGGTAGAAGATAGTACCATTCCATCTTTGAAGAAAGAAGAGGACCAGGACTTCCCCACCCTACTCGTCCAAAACGAGTCGAGGCCACACTCGGGTCAACAAGAGATGAACATGTCTCAGATTCCCCCACCTCGTCTAACAGTCATTCCTCCGCCACGTCCGAAGTTATCCAACAAGCTGGCTCCAATGCGTGTCTCTTCGGCCTTTGATGCGCAAAATTCCAGCGGCGGGGTTATGGAGGCACAGAACAATGTAAAAGCTTTAGCACCGCCATCCCAACCACCGCGGGCCAGCCCAAACCCCTGGGTGATGGATGCATCTGCAGAACGTCAAGAATGGGCACCACAGCCAACTCCCTCACCCTCACCCTCAGATGCTGTCCACCCTAGCTCTCAAGAATCCTCTTCACAGGGACATGCTAACGGTGGAGGTGCCGGACCAGCGGAACACGTTGAAGCACAAGAGAACTGGTCGCTGACCACTGAACATAACCATCCGAGACCTTCTCCTGAGTCACTGGCGACCTCATTGTACGAGACAGACCGTCTGCGGGAACGATCGAAGTACGCACACGCTCGAATTGACCATTACTCACCTACCAAATTACCATCACCACCATTCTACGCACGGCGCTCGAGCGGTGACGATCGCTGGAAAGCTCGAATGAACTCTATTGCCATTCCTACGCGCCCTATTGTTGGCAAGAAGAGGCGATCTGAATCTGTTGACGACTATTCATATCGTTCTCGTCGCGCTAGGACGGATGAGCGTGTGCCTTACACCTACAAGGTAGACCCTCGGGGAGGGCCCTTGAGGGCTCGAAGCCCCTCGCCGTCCGAATACCACATATACCGGCCACGCTCGCCGTCGACAGACTATCATGGTTCTGGCACCAATCCTTGGGTTCAACCGGATTCATATGTACCACGGCGCGATCCGCTTCCATGCATAGTAGATGATACTGATCCAACCGATCGCTACCACAGACGCCCCCCGCCACATTTTCCAACTTGTGAACAAGAAATTCGGCAAGACACAGAAGACCAGGTTGAAGGCCAGCAAGACCCTCCTTTGTTGGCACGGATGAGTGATAGGCAACGTTTTCCGGTATGAAAAATCTTGACAAAATTTGGTTGAAACTCTTGACCGTGATTTGACTTGGTAGCTTCCGGCTCACCTTCGGGTAAGAGGCAAGACCGATTGGGGGAGTAGGGACACAGGAGATGATACTGGACGTGGGAGAGGGGAACGCGGACGGAGCAATGTCTCCAGACCTCCACGGAATGGGGCTCGTCTGATCGAGAGGCTGACCGAGGAACCCATGACTTTGGAAGAACGCTTAACGTGAACACTGTACCCAATGTACTACACGGTCATGTTTTTGGACTAGTTCTTCGTAAAATCGCATGGTTAAATATGGGTTTACCTAATCCACGGTGTGATGACACCTCCGACTTCCGCTTTGCACCAAAACCATGAGCTGGACAGGGTAAACCCACTTTCACCGTTCAGTGCACACTAAGATGACACCACCTCTTTCACTAGCTTTAAGAAATCCCTCAACAGAGCTGGGACTACGGTACGTCGCACACAGCACGCATCGGTCAGGGGAGCTGATCCCCTGGCAGGTCCTGCAAAAGACTGGCCAGATTGAACGCACCGTGGATCGTGAGTTTGCAGACGAGGAGTCAAAGTACAGAGCGTGAGTCGAGTGGACCAGAGAGCCCTTGGTATCCGATTTGACGGCTTCTCAGTTTCGAGAAGGAATGTCAGTCCCTCCAAAAGGACAGCAAGAGCTACGCCGACGCTATGAGAGGTGCGCCGAAGTGCTCTTCCGGGACACTAAACGGGGATGAACATTTAAGTTAGCGATGACGTCTGCCCAAGCGCGTTTGGCTGAAACTATTGAATCGTTCTATGGTGCTGCTGATCGCACCTCCGATGGCGCCATGGCGGGGCATGCTTTCAAGAGTGCTGTGCAGGAGTTGGACACGAGCGTCCAGAGGGAATTGGTATGAGGCTACCAATGCCCCGTTGGATGGATTCATATTAACTATTTCTCCAAGGATGCACCTTACCGCACCACCATCATGGAGCCGCTCGGGAAGATGAATGCATATTTTCCTATCATCAATGAACATGTATCAAAGCGGAACAAGAAGGTATCGTTTTCATGCTGATGCATCCCCCATCAGGTGTGGTTTACAGGCTGGTCATACACAGTTGCTCGATTACGACGCGGCGAGAAGCAAGCTGCGTAAGGCGATAGAGAAGCCCAGCGACGATCCAAACAAGGTACCCAGGGTATGTATACCTAGACAAATTTGTCCACTCGTCTGACGCCCCTCAGGCACAACAAGAGCACGACGATACCAAGGAAATATTTGAGTTGCTCAATGACCAGCTCATAGCAGAGCTTCCTCAGCTACTGGATCTCCGAGTGCCGTACTTTGATCCGAGCTTCGAAGCCATGATACGCATGCAATGTAAGTTTGCGGAAGAGGGTTACGAAAAACTTAGCGCCGTACAGAGGTGTGTGGCATTCGATTACCTTAGCTTCCCTTTACCAACAAAAATCATTTTCCAGATATTTCGCGGACAGCGTGCGAGACGACTATGCTGCGGGCCAGCTGGATGCTCAGGTTAGTGGTCTCTGGTGGATCTGAATTTCTTTTGACGGACTCTGCAAGGTGGAGGGTGTTCTGCAAGAGATGAAGGAGCTATCAATTTGTGGCGCCAACTAGGTGTGAATTGCTCGGACTATACAATGTATAATACCACCACTGTATCGTAGGATTCCTCGGGTCTAACATCAGTGCCCACATTTAACAATGAAAAGCATCAATAGTAATGTAGACCGACAGTGGTATAAGGGATATCAGTGGTGGAAGGTGCGACCAAGGAAGTAGGAATGGGTTAAGCCAATTGTGTACATCGAGAAAGTGAGGGAGGCAGAGGTTGTGTGGTTAGTTAACGAAAAAGTGATGTATGATCCAATTAATATATAGACGACATTATGATACAGTGTCGACCACGGCCTGGAGGGGACGAATGAATAAATGGATGCAAAAAATGGACTCATGACGCAGGCCGATCGTCATACCGCGTCAGACTCCAAAGCTAGTCACGGCGAGACAACCCAACCAAATCATTTCAGCGGCAGCTTTACCGATGGTCGTGAACGAAAAACTTTGCGTCGGCTCCTCATCGCCATCACGGTAAGACACTGGACCCGATGTCTCCACATCACAGAGTCCCAACTGCGCAAGACCATGCGGATCAAACAAGAACCCGTGATTTCGTCCGTAACATTGGCATACAACCGAGCTCCTCGTTCTCTGGTCTTGACGTACGGCCGGAAAGTCAAGGTCATTCATCGCCTCCCAAGCTGGGCCATTGATCGCAAGGCCCGTGCTTGGGGCGCGCACGCCAGAGTGCCGGAGTTCATCGTAGTGCACGACACGTGCGTTGACGTGGAAGGAGGGAAGGGTGAGGGCCTTGGGCTCGGCGTCAACGCCACTGTCGTCATTCTTGTGAGGCAACGCCTTAGACTTTTTCGTCTCCACTTGTTGTTCGGGTTTCGTTCCCTGTCTATCGGCCCATGGGGCGTACCACACAAGGAGGTAGTATCGATTTTCGGGGACCGTCAGCGTCAGCGCCGTGGTCGTCGTTGATGTCTCGCTCCAATCTGATTCGGGACCCTGTCTATCGATCTCGCCCACCCAGAGAGGAAGTAGCATGTAGAGACAATCATCAGGAATATCAGCGAGAACCTCGGGGGTGGCTTTCCGCTTGGAAGATGCCTTCGAGCCTGACTTCGATGACTGGGTGTGGAGAAGACCGACATCCTTGAAGGATTTGTCAAGGTCATTGATGAGCCGGTCGTTCTCTGCTTGGGCTTCACAATCTGCGGTGACAATCCACGGGGGTCGATAAACGCTAACGGAAGACGATACGCCCGCAGCTTTCGAAGGTCGGAGCACGCGCCAGAAGCGTGTGCCCAAAGAAGCACCAAAGTCTGTATTCGACCGGTTGGATATCGATCGGTAGTGTTCGATAGTGCGTGCATCGAGCGCTCCGAGAGCCTCCGCGTGAGGTGTACGGGTGGGAACCCGTTCCTCGTCCGAGTCTATAGAACCGAATTGCTCGCGGTTGGGACTAGCGGGCTGGATAGGGTCTCCACCACTCTCGGGAACAATAAAATCAGTGAGAGGCACAGGAGCCAGTAACGACACTGGTTGGCTCGTCGTATGTCTTAGTCTTGGGATTAGCTGGCCGTGCGATGAAGAAGCGGCTGGCATCGACGTGGTCTGCCTGCTTGAGACCGAATCCTGGCTACTCAAGGGATTATACTGCTTGGGATTTGAATTGCCGCTACTGAGGCCCTTTTCCTTCTTCTTCCCTTTGTCCTTGCTGGACGCTGCCTTAACCGTTTCCCCCGGAACGCGATGCTTCTGTTTGTCATTTGGATCTCGCGCACCGTCGAGTAGTCCGTGTGTTACGAGCTGACGTATGGTTTTTGTGCTCGTGTATTGCTCATGCACCTTCCAGGTCGCAAGCATGACACCGGTGCTCGTGGTGATGTGTGTGCCAGTACGCTGCCCGTTATTGAGAGTGAAGGAGCGAAAAATAGAGAACGCTATGACACGAGAATGCTTGTGGACAAGCGTGCTGGGACCCACACAAGTGTTCTTGGAATGGGGATCCTGTGTGTGACGCACGTTCAGCCGGTGCTGATCGGGCTTGCCGTCGTCTGGAAAAGGGTCAGGAATGGTAATTGATTCAAGGCGACACGAACACTGACGCTTGAGCACCCCACGGTCGACCTTGAAGTCACCGATGTTTGGACAGTTCCAATACTCCAGTTGGCCGATGCACATTGTTTTTGAAAGGACTTTGAGGTCAGTGTTCTGGATGGGCTGGGAGGATAGTGAGACGTTTGAGGGTACCCTGGTGTGCTGGCCCTTCTTTCTTTTCGGTGGAAATTCTACCCTGCGGCACTGATACAACCACTGATCCTCTATCACACCGAATGTGGCATCGTTCTTCCGAAGGTGCTTGAGGAAGGCATCTTCGCTGCTATTGACAGTTTGCAGTGTAACTGTGCTCGTCCGTCGTGGACCGACGGCGAACGGGGCGATGGCAGAAAACCTGGACGACGATGGCTCGGAGGGCTGTGGGTTGGGCGACTGCATGAAGGAATACTGAGCTGAAGAGTGAAAGGAACGTATACTGCCTTCAGAGTGCTTGGACTGGAAGATATACTGAGGATTGAGACCCAGGTTGTTGTAAAAGTTTTCGGGATGCGGCGATGGCTGCTGTGCCTCCGATGACGCCTGCGCTTGAGCATTAGCGGCCTGAATCTGGGCCCCGATGGACTGCCAATCTGCACGGGAGTGGGGCTCTGATTTGGGGGTAATTGCAATGGGATCTTGAATGCCTGTGAGGTGAGAGCCACACTCATCGTCGAGACTACGGCTGGGACGACGGATAGTGAGTATACTTCCCTCGCGACTGCGAGTTGAGCCGTCGAGCAATGCACCGGGGATGGCCATTGGGAGGCTTCCCTTTCTTCCCTGCAAAGGGGAGTGAGTGTGGCACCAAACAGGAGCATTGAGATCAGGGTCTTCATCGATGTCAGGGAGATTGGCGAAGGTGACGGGGGATGCACCTCGGCTGAAAGTTCCGATTTCGACTTCATCGTCACTAATTAGTTCCGAGTCAAAGCTAGTTCGTGAGCTGGGACGAGAGCTGGCGATAGAAACAGAGGAGGAAGACGATGGCTCGTTGTGGTGACAGATCCCTGGCCCAAAGGTGTGGTAGGAAGCGTCGTCTGGGAGGACAGTGGAAGGAGATCGAGAACGGAGATCGCACTCTTCAGATGTTGATGGGGGCCCACTGCAGGTGGAGGATTGCGAGGGATGACTGCTAACGTGTTGGAATGGTGGGACGATGGAAGGACGGGGAGTGATGTCAGTGACTGGGGTGAGTGGGCTGACACCGTCGTCGTCGTCCGCCTGGTAGGCAGGCTCTCCAAAGCTGTAGGATGCAAGCTTGGAGTACATGGAATCGACGTTGGGGCGACGGACGGCATTATGTCGCGGGTTGATGGGGAGACTGGGAGGACCGATGGGATCCGCGGTCGTTGTAGTGCTCGTCGGCGTCGTCGCAGGCTCTGTGCTCGAGTCGCCGACCTGCTCAGAGAGGACGCGAGGGTCGACGATGTGTCTTCCGAGGGCCTCCATGGTCTCAGTGGAAGAGAAAAGACGAGTTTACACGTGTCAAGTCGACAACGACGAACATGTTCTTGTTCAACCTGTCCACAACAGCCGCTGTCTCCTTCGCTGACCTCTGCGTCGTCGACAAGCCAGCCAAGTCGATCGCAGACACAACCCACTCGAGGGCAACACTCAGAGCAGTTCTCAAACACGCCAGGCGCACGGACGACGCATACAAAGACTATCTCTCTATTATTAAGGTCAGCTGCGTTCTCGAGGCTCCTCTGCTTCCTCTCACCTCTCTGGACAGGCGATCGACGACTATCTACCGAATCTACATGGTATCATATCCTGTGTCGATGCAGGATCCATCTCGCTCCGTGTACAGCCAGGTATGCACACGCACAGTTGTTTACCAGTTCACTTTCCAAGCTGTTCCAAGTGTTCAGTTGGCGCACCACTCTCTCGTCGCATCTGCTCAACACCGCACCCCGTGTCCCCCTCCCTTCTTTACATGCCGACCTCGCATTCTCTCTCCTCGTCTATGGATTGGCCCTCTCCAATTTTGCTCGCCTCTCCGTAGTAACACTCGGAAACTACGAGCATGAACCTGCCATCTCCGACACTGAACGTCGTGCAAAGGACGATAAGCTCAACTTTGCTGTGTCCCTCCTCTGCCGTGCAAGCGGCATCTTCTCCCACATCTCTGACTCCGTCCTCATCATCTGGAACCACGCTGGCTCATCTGTTCCTCGGCCTCCAGACTTGTCTTCCGAGGTCTGTGATGCCTTGTCCAAGTAATCTCTTCCTTTCTGTATACGTGCCAGTACTCACATGCCCTTAGGATGGCCCTCGCAGATGCCCAATCCCTCGCTATCAGAAAGCTACTCTCCCGCTCCACCTACGAATCCACCCTCACGCCAGGACCACCGCTCCCGAAATCGCATCCATCCACCGTATTACTCGCAAAGCTACATCTCGAGTGTGTATCCTTATACTCTTCTGCACTATCCCTCGTAAGGACCTCAGAAAAGGTCCACGCATCGACCGACATCGGAAGCAGACGCGGCCAGGTGTCAAGCGATCTGAAAAAATATCTTGCAGATGAGGCTGTCTTCCATACTGCTCTCGGCCACAAATGGCTTGGTGTCGATGCTGGTGAGAGTCCCATCGCCGCCAAGGCTGGCGATGCAGTTGGCTACCTCACCTGGGCAAAGCGCGAATTGGAAAACCTTGCGGGCGGATTCAAAGGACCTCGACTGCGCAAGGAGAAATCGAATTCGCAGGACAGAAAGGGAATCAAGGGAAGGGCCGCTCACGAACTCGATAGCGTGGCCCTATTCCTGACGCATTACAAGAAAATGAACGACTCGGTGCGTCGTCACACACGAGCAATCCGACAGTCGACTGACCCGATTTTAGCTAACCTTTCAACCCGTCCCAAAACAATCTGATCTCCAGGCAGTGATTCCTGCGGGCCGTCTAGCTGTCTCACCCAAACCTTACACACCACCTACTCCTGCATTCGGCCCTAGCTTACCACCAGCCGAGCACTGTTTCGACATACGTGACGCGGGTGACAATGTTAGAGACATGGGGAGTGACAGCGAGGAAGAGGTGACTCAGGAAGAGGGGACATATACTGGTGCTGGGTCATATTTTTAGTGATGGATACATCTTTCTGAGTATGTGTGTGTACAGAATGTATTACTGTTGTAAAGTGTCGTTTGGGTAGGGAGGCAGACCCCATTCCTCAGGCTTGAACTCCTCGATGGACTGCAATATCTGATCGGGCGTGTGTGCGCCCGTGTACCCAAGCTTGAGCAGGTTCGCATCCGGGACCCACACCGCTGTCGTAAACTGGTCTAGTTGATATCGACTGAGGGAAGCAAACTACTCACCCGCCATGCCAGCCCTCTTGCCAGCCTCCACACCAAGGACTGCATCCTCGAACACCAATCCTTTGGCCCTCTCCATTCTCTCTGCCTGCATTACACCTTCGCCTTCGCCTTCGCCTTCGCCCACGCCCCTTCCAAGCCTTTCCCTCGCCGCACACAGAAAGATATACGGTTCAGGCTTCCCGTTTGTCTTCCCGCGTACATCATCTGCACACACGACCCTATCCCCAAACAATCCAAACACGTGCTGCAGATGCTCCGTCTTGAGCAGCAAGTTCCGCCGTTGTGATGCTGTTGCCACTGCGATGGGGATATCATGGGCATGGAGGTGCGCGATGAGCTTGTGCACGCCAGGGAGGAGCTGCACGGTTGGCCAGAGCACGTCTTGCAGCGCTGTACGTTGGACGAGGTAATCGTCAATAGTGAGTGGTATTTCCGGGAAGAATGAGAGAAGGTGCGATGCTGCATCGCGTTCGACTGGGTTAGATGGTCTGGTCAGGGAGGCAGTAGGAAGAGTAGAGGAAAAGTGCACACGCTTCCCCATAAGACCAGCTTTGATATCCCATGTCATCTCGACGCCGTGTGGTGCGAGGACCTCATCTGAGCGGTGATCAGACGTCGATCAACACGAAGCAAGTTGCAGGCAACGCGTACTGGTGACTTTGGTATATATGGACTCGGTATCGATCAAGAGTCCTGCGGGCCGTTGGTAACAGATGGAGGAGAAAAGCCTGCTACACGCACCGTCCATGTCGAATATCACATACTCTATCTTCCGGGGGGCTGACATGGTGGGATCGAGAGTTGAATTCAAACAGTCGTTTACTAGTTAGTCCAAATGTCATGCGATAAATAGCTTTAAATCACGACGTCTCCTTCCCTTTCATCATCGCCGTTCCAACCAACTCTCAAACCGGCGGCCACCAATGTTTCTTCAAGATTCCCTTCCTCGTGCATCCGGACAATGTCGTCTGATCCGCCAAGGGACTGGCCATGCAAGATGACATTGGGAAAGGTTGCGTGGTGAGTGAGACGCACGAGGAGTGATTTGATGTGCGGAGCGTCGGCTGGAGAGGGCCATTACGATTATTCTGGCAGGTGAGGGGAGGGATCCTTACCTCGCAGGTCGACCTCTATGATCTTGGGACGAGGTGTCATGTCATAGCGCTCTAATATTGCCTTGGCGCGCGCTGAATACCTGTTGGCACGATGGTGAGCTCGATGCACGAGGAGAGTAGGGACACTTGCGGGCAGTATGACTGTGTCCAACTCCGATAAGTAACCCGTGGGCGACCTTGGCTCTGTAGACGTACCTTTGAGAACACAATCAATGGGTGTTGCTCCCGCAGTATGCGCATCCTCTCCGGCCACCCACCTCTTGACACCTTGCCCCGCTTCCATCCCGTGTCACCAACGCGCCCTCGCCCACGGCCCTTTCCTTGCGCAGTAATGGACCCGAGTGCATACCACGCTATGTCAATCGGCTTATCAGGGTTGACTGGTCCTCCTAGGACGCTCCCTTGATCCTCCTGAATGAGGACAGTTCTGCCTTGCTCCTCCGCTGCGGTGACAAACCATAACAGCCCGAACAGCTCATTTGGGACAGCCATGTCATCCGGTGCACTGGTAGAGAGGTAGCTAAAGTCGGAGGAGAGATACCCCAGCAAGTAGAGTGCCAGGCATGTGCTCGCAAAGAGGGTGAATACGAGAACACGGCGAGGACGAAAGAACGTCATGAGTGAAGTGAGTACAGACAAGGTACATACATACGTGTCCATATTAGAATACGCTACACCAGCTAAAAGTAAGTGATGAATACAAGCTTGTGACGTCCATGAGATCAGGATATTGATGGGCAACAGGGTATTTATCCGCAGATGCCGTCCTCAACAAGCATGCCACACCGTCTGCACACCACTTTACGATCCAAAAGACAGAGACCAACGCCCAGGGGGAACCAGAAAATGGCCGCTAATATACCAATGAGGCCAAATTTGGTCTGCGTGTCATGACCGCCGCGTTGGAGACAGATCATCTCTGGGTGATCGGGTGGAAGGAGTGACGCCAGATGGTCCCCTGTAAGCGGGTTGTTGTAGTGATAAACTGTTGTCTCGTGCATCGCAGGTACTGGCCGAGGGTGAACACTCATGACATGGGCTGGTGACAGTGAATCCTGTTGAGCCTCCTTGGATGAGGTATCATGAGCATCTTGTGAAGAAGCGTAAATAGAACCATCCCGCTCGTGAATCAGGGGCACATACCTGCGTCATTACTCGATTGTGCTGCGACAAACTCGTACGTAGGTGGCTGGTCGGAATCGTTGGACTAGAGAAGGTCAAGACATGCGAGGTTCAGCAAGAGAGTACACGTACCATGTTTGGCTGCGGAACACTCAGTATCATCGCTGTCTTATAGGAAGGAGTCGATTTGGCGTTGTTTACCCTCTTTGACTTCGTTTCTTTTTTTTTTTCTACATATCGTACTCGATATCAATGGACTCGACAAACGATGTCCCATCGGACTCCATGACCTCGAGAGACTAGTTCGCATAAATCTGCATTCGTGTCTCAGCATCGTTCTGATCCCCATTTTCTTCCCTTCCAGCTATGCCGATTCATATGCGCACTTCGGTACGTCCTCATCCATCTCCGTATCACCCTTGACCGATCCTTGCTATCACTAGGAATCCACGAGGAAATGCTCAAAGACAATGTCCGCACCGGATCGTATCGAACCGCGATCGTAAATAACGGCCATCTCTTCAAAGGCAAAACAGTGTTGGACGTCGGCTGTGGTACCGGAATTCTCAGCATGTTCGCTGCGAAAGCAGGCGCTTCTCTTGTTGTCGGGGTCAGTCGTCCGATATCACATACCGGGACATGTCTATTTACCACGCTGTCCTTCTCAAGGTCGATATGTCGAACATCATCGATCAAGCTCAAAAAATCATAGAGGCGAATGGCTTCAAAAACAGTCAGTTATCATACTTTTTTTACTATTGTCGTGTTTCCCTTAAATAAGAGGTCATTAAGCCATTACTCTGGTCAAGGGAAAGCTTGAAGAAGTCGAGCTACCAATAAAACAATTCGACATTATCATATCCGAATGGATGGGATATTTCTTACTGTACGAATCCATGTTAGATACTGTACTCGATGCAAGAGATAGGTATCTCAAGCCAGGTGGTCTTATATTCCCCGACAATGCAAGACTCTACGTGGCTGCCATCGAAGACCAAGATTACAAGGATGAAAAAATAACCTGTAAGTGTATGTTCTTCGTCGTTCTACTATCGGCTCAGTCCCCTTTAGTCTGGGACAATGTATATGGCTTTGATTACTCATGTATCAAGGACATCGCACTTCGAGAACCACTGGTGGATACTGTCGAACTGAAAGCAGTGGTCACCGATCCGTGCTTAATCAAGGTTTGCCAGTCTTCTTGAGAATGTCATGACAATCTGACCTCTACCAGCACATCAACTTACTGACAGTGAAGAAGGAGGATCTGGCATTCGCCGCTCCATTCGCCCTCACTGCAACCCGGGACGACTGTGAGTATCATTGTCTTACTTTTACTTCGATCCGACGAGTCGCTCTCAGATATCCATGCATTTCTTGCTTGGTTCGATATTTCCTTCGATTGTACGCACAAAAAAGTTCAGTTTTCCACTGGACCGCATGCGCAATATACACATTGGAAGTGAGTGAATAACCCCATGGCACGAATTACCATTTCATTCCTGTATTCTTTAGACAAACTGTATTCTATACGCCATCGACGGTTACCATTTCGGAGGGTCAGAAATTAGTCGGCAACCTATCCTGCGCACCGAACGCACGCAACAACCGCGATCTCGATATCTCGATTTCATATAAGCTAGATACCGAACAGGAGGCAATAAAAGTAGAGTATAAGATGTGCGTGGTCCTTCCATATCGTTACCACAACTGTGGCTTCTTTGAAGTAAGAATTCGACGCTGACCGGTTGTCAGGTCGTGACCGACTTCTTTCAATGGCATGTCCGCACGTATATCCCAAACGATACTACGGTCGCTCGATACGACAATGTTGCGGTGCTCCAGGTATTGATACATGCTGCGTCTGTTGAGGAAGCATCTTAGCCATAGCCGCTAATATATGTAGCAACATTGACGCTTCTTCACAGTACTCAAAAGGCCATGGTTATGTACTGATATCACTAGAAGTACAGGACAAAGGCGCGCTTTACCAAATGAAACTATCTCGCAATTTGACATTCAGGCCGCGTGGACGGTGATCTCGATCCATCTTTCAAGATCGGCATTGAACTGGCCTGGTGTCTCCAGGTGAATGCAATGCCCAGTATGATATGGGTTTATGGTCAATAAGTCTGCGGGAGTGTATTGTTCCATACTGGCTCTGGCATAGGATTCGATGGCCACATAATCAAACTTGGCAAGCGCAAGTAAAGTGGGCTTCTTGATGATTAAATCTTCCGGCTTCACTCCTTTGCGGCGATTAGGACGGGATAGGACACTGGACTTGACCTACCATCAATGATTCCGTCGTTGACACCTTGTACTACGGAATTGTACCAGTTCAAGGGGCTCTTCATTCCTCCTTGAGCAAGCAAGCTTTTAAGTTGTTCACGAGGCTTAGACGCGCATGTTATCGGCCTCATCTGGGATGCTAAATCGTCTACTCACTGCCGCAGGTAAATAATCCGCACTTGGGAGGCTCTTCCCTTCCACCACAAAGGGCTCCAATTTACCCGGTATGTTCATCAGTGTCTTCCAGATACTCGGATCCTTTGGGTAGAGCACATCGAGGAGGGAATCCATCTTGGGCGAGTTGTAAATTCTATACCATTGATAGGGAAGGAGGGAAACTCACATGTTCTTCCATCTCAGACGCCGCACCCGCTTTGGTGAAGAAAGTCCAGTATCCTACAATGGGATGGCCGTATATTATAGTCTGCTGCTTCAAAATTTCATCGAGAGGAGGGGTTTTTTCTGGTGGCGTGTAGGGCACCGCAATGAATGCAAACCCCAAAAAACGATTTGAGTGTTTGATGGATAGGATAGAGGCTATACCACTGCCCCTATGTGAACAAGGATGTTAATAAAGCTTAGGCACGGTACTTGTCGCGTAGAGTACACTACCAGTCATGTGCGATTGCATACGCCTTGGGAACCTCTTCGGCGTCGATAATATTGATCATGTCTTGAGCGATAGAAGTGAGTAGGAACGCAGCAGGATCGGTCGGTTTCTCGGTTCCTCCATAGCCCAACATGTCCGGAACAATTAGGCCGTAGCCCTTGCTCTGGAAGTAGTCGATCTGGTGGTACCATCCGTGTGAGGTGTCCGGGAATCCATGCATAAACAAGAGTGTAGGCTTGTTATCGCATGGTGTTACGGACAGATAATTGTAAGTGAATCCCCGGGCGGTGGTTATGGTCTTGTACATGATCATCCTCCCACCAAGCAGCACCGCCACAGCTGCGTCTATATTTTCCATAAAAGGAAGGTGTTATTGTTGGAGGAAACAATGGACGAGAAGTTGAGAACAATGAAAGTGTTCCCCCTCAAAAGCACTCGATGCGTTCTTCTTGTGTCCGCCTCTTCCTGGGTGTCTACCCGCCATTTCGTTGTTTGTCGTGCTCGCCGTCGACGGTAGCATCCAGTATTTTCCACTTCAACGTCGCAGGCCGACCCCTTGTTCCGAATGTCCTTCTCATCTCGTCCTCCGAGAGGAGTATCTCCACCACCCGTCTACGACGCTCACTTATCCGCAACGTCCCTCAGACCATATCTTCAACTCCCACATATCCTTTCTTTGACATGGTTGGCCTACCCAATCATATCTTTGGTTTTCATCGTCTTCAGGCTCCAAATCTCTTCCGCAGAGTCGCAGAACGCCGTCATCAATGCCAAAGATGACCTCTTGTCTGCCTGCCACGCCGCGGAACAAGCGGCCGCCTCGTCTGCAAGCTTGCCTCGGTACCTGGCCATTGCCTCTAATCAGCAGTTTGCCGACGCCGTGAATGGCACTATGAATGGCGCACGCGCTGCACTCATACTGGCATTGACCTGTATGGAAGCGATCATCAACTTTCTCATCGATATATATCGCTCCACCTTTCTCTGCTTCCTGGAGTTGATTGTCGTTGGTGGTCTTGATTTACTCATCAGTGCTGTTCAAGAGGTTCGTTATCTATGCCTCGAATACCATGCTTACTTAATGTTGCACTAGATCACCTCGTTCCTTCAGTCCACCCTGAATAGCATTGTTACTGGCCTAAAGAACGATGCCTCCACCATCAACTCGGCCATCGAAAGCGCCGTCAACGCCGTCAACAAAGTGAACCCATTTGGCAACATTCAAGCTCCCCAGTTCGACCTCTCGAGCTTTGACGCCTTGGGAAATATCACAATACCAACGGATTTCGAGGACGCTTTGGTTAAGCTGAATAGCTCCCTGCCTACCGTCTCCTCGATCAAGGACTCCATCAAAGATCTGTAAGCAACCGTCAATCAATCCGCGTTATTCATATACTAAAAGCCTCATTAGAGTTGACACCCCTTTTGAGGCTGTCAAGGCCGATATTAACAACTCGTTCATCGGTCTCACCTTCGATGCTTCGGTGCTTCCAGTCCCAGAACAGAATACTGTTTCGTTCTGCAATAACCTTGACACGTCATCTGTCGATGACCTCAGTCACGACCTTTTATGGATTACGAAGATCATGACAGTCGTATTGATTGTGGTCCTCTTTCTTCTCCTCGCAGGACAATGTGCTTTCGAGTGGTACAAATGGGGCTGCCTCCAACGCCACTTACGACGCACTCGCGAGGCGTGGCTCTCCGATCCCACAGTGACTCACCCTGATCCTTCCCAGCCGACCCCGGTAGTGACGCTAAGCAACCATAATCTCCTCATGCTTCAAGCAGATGCTCAGCATCCGTTACTTACACGCATCGCCAACGCTATTTCCACCCGCTTTGGATTTTCGCCCTCTCAACACATCCACATCCGATGGTTCTTGCACTATATTTTCCATCCGCCAGCACTGGCATGCTTTCTGATCGGCTTCTTTGGGTTGCTGTCTGTGCAGATACAACTCTTGGCCGTCGGTCCCCTGGAGGCAAAATACTCTGCACAAGCAGCCGCGAGTGTCCAAGATTTGTCCAACTCTATTGCCGCTCAGATAAATGGCAGCATGTATAACCAGTCTGCTTCATACGCCAGCCAAGTTAACTCTAGGGTCGACACCATGCAGTCCTCGATAAACAACGGCCTCTTTGGCTGGGTGAATGGAACCACCACTACCCTCAACACTACACTTAATGACTTCTACACCGATGTTCAGAACCTGGTGTCTACCGTATTCAATGGTACAGTCCTCGAATCACCAGCCCAAAACTTCGTCAAGTGTATGATTGGTTCGAAGGTCCAAGCGCTCGAGGAGGCACTGACGTTCCTTAACGAGAACCTCAACGTGGACTTACCGCGCGTTAATAATAGCGTACTTGTCCTCTCTCCCAATGACGTGAACGAGATCACTCAGCCAATTGCCACTGCCGCCATTGGTGGCAGTCAGGATAACTCATCTGGCCTCATTGGCAGACTTGTGGCCACCTATGTCAACTCTCTTAAGAAGGAGCGCATCATGTTCGCTCTCTTCCTTGGCTTATGGGGCGTTGTGGTTATGATGGGTCTCGCCGTTGTTTTTTGGCACTCATACGCTCGTAACTGGGTGGAATCTTACAAGAAACGGAAATGGCAAAGGGAGCAACGCGACGCCCTGGAAGGCTTTTCTGTTCCTTTTTACGACGGTGTGCCCGCTCGCAGTGTCAAGGACACGGAGAAGGCTCAAGGAACACCTCTACGTTCCTTTACCCCTCTTCCGGAACCTCGTTCGGCGTTCAGTCTTAACCCTTTCCGCCGTTCCACCCAACCCCATGCCAGCCATCCCCTTAGGTCGCTTGAGCCCAAGTTCGAGAAGAGTTGGGATAGCTTCTTCCACGACAACGGTGAAAAGCAACAAAACTCCAGCGGACCCTCTGCTCTGGCACGCTCTGTCAGTAAGTCGGTTAGGTTGCTGAATCTTGGGAAGAAGCACGCTATTGAGGAGAACTTGGAGACAAATCCATCGGAGGATCAACCAAAGACGGGTTGGTTCAGGTCTCTTTTTACAAAAAACACGGAACCCTCGTCTCCTGCGCCTGGGGAATTCGTTGTGGAATTCCCTGCATCGCGTCCCCCTCGTCCCCAATTAACGATTTCAACTGAGCGTGCTGCGTCGTTAAAGCCAAATGATCTGCCGAAGATCGAGGTGTCGCCCATTCAAGACGAGCCTGGATCGGCTTGGTCCGTGTCACCCACACCCCCGACCGTTCCTTGGATAAAGAGCTTTCCACCGAGGAAGGCACCTCCTACGGCATTCCCTCCGCCGCCCCCAGCTTCTCACCCCGGGAAGCGCAAGAATGCAAATGTCCCCATTGACGTTGGCTCGACACCTCCTGACCATGATCCTTCCCCGCTAGCCATGCCATTGCACAACGGGTTCGAACAACGCCCACCCTCAGCTACGCAATCTTCTGTTAACCTCGCTCTGTACCCTAAGTTCATCCAGCCGCACAGCCTGCTCGCTCCTCCAAAGCCGCAGTATGGACGTTCTAGAAATGTTTCCTGTGTTGCTGGCAGCGGTTCTAACCCGAACTCGTCTTCTCGGCGCCAGTTGACTACGACTGGAGACAGCATCAATCCCTTTTCTACCCCTTTTGATGACGACGCTCACGAGCCAACTACTACGAGGGAGAAGAGAGTTACCAATCCTTTCGTGGCACTGTAGGTGATGAAGCTATGCCGCATTGCCTGGTCTACAATTTCTCAATGACCATACACATCGTTCCTTCGTAGCAGCACTCCACTGTATTTTTAGATGGTATTGTAGTGTTCACATTCGTATGTAGTCAGGTTGTAATACTAATCGGGGTGTATACGTTCCCACCCTCTGAGATAAGATAAGATTCTAAGATGGAATTTTTGACTTTTACCCCCATACCACCTTGAGGAGTCAGTGAGAAGGTCAGTGCACTTGCCTACCATCACTCACTGCTTATTTGTAACAAGGCAGACAGGCATGTTCGTTCTCCCCGGTCCTTCGGCTGTTACGCAAACGAAGCGTCAATCACTCCTGCGAGAGATCCAGTGTGTATGCGACGATATCGACTCCGTAGACGGGGTATACATCCATCTAGTCAAATCCCATGACCAGATGTCCGAGGAGGAGCTCCGAACGACTTCCCCCTGCAGGCAATCCCTGGATCTACTGTTGGATTACGGGGATCATGTACAGCTCCCCTACACCTCCAAAGCGTTGGATAGTGGAGAGAACGTGGTTTATGTCTTGCCACGCACTGGATCTATATCACCATGGAGCAGCAAAGCGACGGACATCGCAGCGATCTGCACTCTCGGAAGGCATATTGAAAGGCTTGAGAGGGGCATCGCATACGTCTTTCAGACTAAGAACGGGTCAAAACTTGATCACGCAACAATATCAACTATATCCCATCTGCTTCACGATCGGATGACCCAGGTAGTCCAGCTCACTTTACCTCAGGAAGGAACGATCTTTAGGCATCACCCACCAAACCCATTGCGTACCGTGGAGCTAATCGGTGTGGCCGATGAAGCCGACCTTGATGCTGCCAAGAAACGCCTCTCCGATGCCAACGCATTTCTGGGCCTCGCCCTCGCTCCAGACGAGGTTGACTACCTCATTAACGCATACGTTTCTGGACCATCACCTATCGGCAGAAATCCAACCGATGCAGAACTCTTCATGTTTGCTCAGGTAAACTCGGAACACTGTAGGCACAAGATATTCAACGCTTCTTGGACAATAGACGGAACTGCACGGGAGAGAACACTTTTTCAGATGATCCGAAACACGGAGAAACTATCTCCTACTGGTACTATATCTGCCTACTCCGACAACGCCGCGGTATTCGAGGGGTGGACGGTGCCTAGGTTCGGCGTGCTACGGAATGCGGGAAATACAGGGCGTTCATACTACTCTGAGGTGGAGGAAAATCCAATTTTAATCAAAGTAGAGACACACAACCACCCGACTGCGGTATCTCCTTATCCTGGTGCGGCCACTGGCTCGGGGGGAGAAATTCGAGACGAAGGTGCTGTAGGGCGGGGATCCAAGCCCAAGGCTGGATTGGCTGGGTTTACGGTCTCCAACCTGCTCATACCAGGTTACAAGCAACCATGGGAAACGGATTTCGGTCGTCCATCCCATATCGCATCCGCTCTGGATATCATGATTCATGGCCCTCTTGGTGCCAGTGCATTCAACAATGAATTCGGTCGTCCTGCCCTCGCAGGTTATTTCCGTACTTTCGCGGAGTCCGTACCTGCATCAGACGATGGGATGAAAATAGAGATCCGAGGGTACCACAAGCCCATCATGATCGCAGGGGGGTATGGGAACGTGCGACCTCAGTTTGCGAAAAAATCCAAAATTACGGCGGGTGCAAAAGTTATCGTACTTGGTGGTCCTGGAATGTTGATCGGCTTGGGAGGAGGGGCTGCGTCCAGCCAAGTGTCTGGTGCGAGCTCTGCTGAACTTGATTTTGCATCGGTACAGAGAGACAATGCAGAAATGCAACGACGATGTCAGCAAGTCATCGACGGGTGTATCGCTCTTGGGGATGACAATCCAATACAAAGTATCCATGACGTGGGTGCTGGTGGTTTGTCCAATGCTTTACCGGAGTTGGTGCACGATTCAGGACTTGGTGCTACATTCGAAATCCGGGATGTCCTCGTTGCTGATCGCTCCATGTCGCCAATGGAAATCTGGTGTAATGAGAGTCAGGAGCGCTACGTACTTGCCGTCTCCGCAGAAAGAGCTGAAGAGTTCGATAGAATCGCCAAACGGGAGAGGTGTCCATTCTCGGTAGTTGGTTATGCTACCCAAGAGGAGGAACTCATCGTAACTGATCGGCTTCTTGGCCAAGACGTCATTCGCCTGAAGATGTCTACGCTATTCGGCAAGCCTCCTCGAATGTCTCGGAGGGACAACACCCGCAATATCGCATTGAGGGCCTTCGACACCAGCCTATCAACCTATCTTATTCATGTTTCGAACCCTATCGATGTCGCAGTCAACCGTGTCCTCCGCCTTCCATCAGTTGGATCCAAGTCTTTCCTGATCACAATTGGGGACAGGACAATCACGGGTTTGGTGACCCGTGATCAAATGGTGGGGCCCTGGCAAGTTCCTGTCGCTGATGTCGCGGTGACGCGCTCGTCATACGGATTTGATGTCCTAGCTGGCGAAGCCATGGCCATGGGGGAGCGTACACCTATCGCCCTGCTTGACCCATCTGCCTCCGCACGGATGGCTATTGCCGAATCGCTCACAAATCTCGCAGCCGCCTCCGTGCCGGATCTTTCTCTTGTCAAGCTCAGCGCTAACTGGATGTGCGCAACTTCAAAAGAGGGGGAGGGTGCTGGTTTGTATGCTGCCGTCAGTTCCATTGGCATGGACCTGTGTCCCGCTCTCGGAGTTGGCATTCCGGTTGGTAAGGATTCGATGTCTATGTCGATGAAGTGGAAGAACGGCTCTGAGAAACGCGAGATCAGCGCACCACTGTCTCTGATAGTTACGGCCTTCGCACCTATCGATGATGTTCGAATGACATTGACACCAGAACTTCGTACTGATGTCTGCGAACCAACGAGGTTACTATTTTTTGACTTGGTCCGAGGGAAGAAGCGTATGGGAGGCTCGGCAGTGGCCCAGGTCTTCAAGGAAGTTGGGTCCGAGGCTCCCGACGTTGAAGATCCTCATCTTCTCAAGTCATTCTTCCTGGGGTGCCAGAAAGCGAGGAGAGAAAGGCTACTTCTGGCTTATCATGACCGGTCTGATGGCGGTCTCTTCACCACAATTGTGGAGATGTGCTTTGCTGGCCGGGTTGGGGCGGAAATTTCGTTGGACCATTTGCAGCCTTCTGATCCAATCGCAACAATCTTCAATGAGGAGCTCGGTGCTGTCGTGCAAGTCAGCGCGTCTGTAGTGGACCAGCTGAAGGCAACCTTCGCGAGTGTAGCTTTCGATCCAAGTCTAATCCATGACATCGGGCACGTCAACAGGGACGCCGCAAACCAGGGGATTGTCATCACTTGCAATTCAAAGACACTCTTCTCGCGTACAAGAGTAGAACTTCAGGAAACCTGGGCAGAAACTTCGTACAGGATGCAAAGCCTCCGTGACAATGCCATTACAGCCCGAGAAGAATACAACCTGATCGGAGACGAGAGTCACAAAGGTTTATATTATGATCTTTCTTTCGCACCTATGTCAGCACCCCCGCGTGCATTGGCCAATCGCCCCAAGGTTGCCATCTTGCGAGAACAAGGCGTAAATGGCCACGTCGAAATGGCCTGGGCGTTCTCCGCAGCGGGCTTCGACGCTGTGGACGTGCACATGACCGACATCCTCGGCGGAGAGCTGTCTTTGACAGACTTCCGCGGTCTGGCTGCGTGCGGTGGCTTTTCCTACGGTGACGTCCTCGGTGCTGGTAAAGGGTGGGCAAACTCCATTAGGCTGAACGATACGGCCAAGGAGGTGTTCTCTCGGTTTTTCCAAGACGAGAGTACCTTTGTACTCGGAGTATGCAATGGGTGCCAGCTACTTAGCAGTCTGAAAGAGATGATACCGGGAGCCCAGAACTGGCCTGACTTCAAGCAAAACGCCAGTGAGAGGTTCGAAGCAAGGGTCGCCATGGTGGAGGTCACTAGCAGTGCGGTTTCACAGCGTTCTGTGTTCTTACGCGATATGGTTGGATCGAAACTACCGGTTGCCGTTGCGCATGGAGAAGGGCGAGCTTGCTTTAGAAATGCCGACCAACAGCGGCTACTGGAAACAGAAGGGCTTGTTGCGATCCAATACGTTGACTCTACAGGATCAAAAACGGAAGGATATCCTTTGAATCCGAACGGAAGTCCCGCTGGAATAACGGGGGTACAAACCCCAGACGGCAGAGTACTCGCACTCATGCCTCATCCAGAACGTGTTGTGACCCTAGAGAGCAATAGTTGGTTCCCTCCGTCCTTCTCGGAGTCCTGGAAGAGTGTTGGCCCTTGGTTCAAAATATTTCAAAGTGCGCGTACATGGGTTGGTTAATGGTGAGTCTATCTCTCTTGCACTTTGTTTACCCAGCTGAAGTCGCTCAAAAGCATACTAGTATTACTATGGATCTGGCTGGACACCAGGTGAACAATTTCCACGGTTTCTTGAGTATCTCTACAACAACACAACTTTTTTTTATCCTGGCTCTTCTTCAGATTATGGCCTAACATCTCAACTACAAGCTCATTAGACTTTTAGAATAAAATATGTAGATTTGAGTGTGTTGGCAGAGAATCAATGATTTGAATGTGACGAGTGACACAGATTCTGTGACCGTGATAGGTGACTGAGCGCTTCTCTCAGGGAGCACTGCAAAACTGAACTCTTCGGTTGACGACCACCATGGCCACTGCTTCTCCCTTCGCTCGTAGCACTGCATTTGATGGGTCCCGGTTAGCGGGGCGTGAACAGACTGTACGCATGATCCAGCGATTTCTATAAGTATCTTGCCTAAACACGAGAAAGCACCTTTTAGATCGAGGAAATGTACAGCGTACCAGAGAGTTTCCTGGAGATTGAGGTCCGCAACCCTCAAACACATGGTTAGAACCACAGCAAAAAAGTAATGTTCCAACGTTATTATTGACTTGGTTGTAGGTTTTGGTCGCAAGATGTACACCGACTATGAAATCGTGTGCCGGGTAATGATGATAATTTCCCGTGTCTCACTGAGATCTAACGCACTACACGCGTATAGACTAATATCCCTGCCTTTAAATTGCGTCACTCCTCAGTGCGACGCCGTTACTCTGATTTTGAGGCGTTCCGTGATATCCTGGAACGCGAATCCTCTCGTGTCAACATCCCTCCCCTTCCAGGGAAGGTCTTCACCAACAGATTCTCAGATGAAGTTATTGAAAGTCGACGGGAGGGTCTCGAGCGATTCTTGAGCATTGTTGCTGGTCACCCCCTCTTACAGGTTAGTGATTCCATAATTGTCCACTCCTGTTTAATCACGGTGGAGGTTAACAGACAGGTAGCAAAGTCCTTTGCGCCTTCTTGCAGGACCCGGGCTGGGATAAATCGCAGTGGGTATGAGCGCATGCTGTATGTACTACGAGTTCGCCATCCTCCTATGCATCTGCACAGCTTCCTCCATCTAAGGCACAGATGTCATTCCTACTTTTTGGTGGTTCCGACTTGTCATTGATTATTCATGTGTATTTACCCTTGCTTCCTTGTAACGACATATCTGCTATGTTACATGTCCCTGACATATTCTTAATGTGCTCCATACTGGTCTCATGAACCACAATATCCAAGACTGAACTGAAGCTCATTGAGCCTGGTGTAAAAACTAGAAACAGGCACAGACTCACCGCAAATTCATCGAATACCCAGTTTCGACGTCTACCAGGGTCAGAGCTTCAATCGAATGTATACCGGGGGACAAGGCAAGGAAATCCATGCCAACAGACTGGCAAGTTGACGGCCGCAAAGGACTGCAAAGTATAGTCAAATTTAGTTCAAACCTAGCTGCATCTGGAACCTACCCAACCCTAACACGATTTTGCAGAGGTAGAATCCCTGGAGGTATGATTGTACTCTTCAGCTCATCAAGAGCAGCTATATTCACACTCCTCTTTTCGACCTTCCCTCTATTGCGGTGATCAGCGCCCAGGTAACCTACTTCAAAGCGCCTCGTCCATGAGCTCTGGTTGAAAACAAAGATATCCAACGTGAACACATCAGAAGAATAAATCTTTCTTTGACCACTGGGGTCATCATAATGTTTTAGACCCACAGAAACCACGATGGGCTCCGCAATGGACGGCACGGATTCTTGAGCGGCACCTGACTTCCCAAGAAGTGCAAGCGCAGGATTCGAATCCCGCTCCCTTCGGAACTCAATACTTGGTCTAGGGAATCCTTGTGAACCAGCTATCGCTTGAGTTGAAGGGAAATAGTTCGCTGCAGCAGCAGGAGGATATGCAGGCGTTGGCGGGGTGACAAAGCTCTGTGTGGGAGAATCGGATAACCCAGTTCCCGAAGTCGTGGTTGAAGGTGGTGCACTCAACATCGTGTGGCGGGATCTGGCGAATATCTGCGCGGCAGCAGACAGTGGCGGATGTGACGTTTGACTTGTAGGGATCGGTGAACTAGGGTAGTCATGAGCTGCGAGGGAAAATCGAGTGTTAACTGCATTGTTGGTGGCACGCAGTGCCGGGGCGTTGCCCGAGATATCCAGATGCTTGCCAGCGACAGCTTGTGGACCTGGTTTCGCAGTAAGAGGGGGGGCAAAGGGAGATGACAGAGCCCCGGGGAACGGAGATGGCGGCTCCGGAAAAGCGGTACGTGGGCCATTGGACTGATCTTGCAGTTGAATTACGTCCTCGCCGACTCTAGGGGATAAATCAAGGATACAGTTCCATTTTGACGAAAACGGCCGTGTCGGGTAAGATAGAGAACTTGGGTCCCCACCGTCACCTTTCCGACCAAAGTCGAAGAAATAAGGTCTCCCATGGATGGAGATGGTCACAGCTCTCTGTAACTCAGTGCCAAATTTCATGGACGATGGAGTGAGCGAGAACCCATCCTTGTCGTTAATCATGTTCAGAAATGACACGACATAGAGAAGGTTGTATTGTTCCATCGGCCCAAGAGAGAGAGGGAAAATCCGTTCCTCCACTCCCGAGCTGCAGGCACCTTCTCCCCATCCTATGAGCCTGGTAGTGACACCTTCACCTCCAATTTTAACATCGACCCTCTCCAAGGAAAACCCGATATGAGGGCCAGGTTCTCCAGAGTTCTCGACCTCGATACACAACACAACCGTTCGTTCACTGTTTCCGGCTTCCCTCTCTTCGTTTCCACTGTTGAAGCCATTTTCATCATCTCGATTTCCCTTAATTTCGGAGGCAGAGCAATCCCTTGGAAGTAAAGCGTGGGGAACGAAAACTGTGCGCATGCGAACACGGAACCCAGATGCCATCTGAAGGGTTTTTCGGAATGATTTCCGTAGTATATGGTGAGGTCCGCGTTTCGAGCTAGAGTCAGCGGAAGTTGATTCTGGAGAGGATAAAACAGATGGTAAAGAAAAGAGCTGTCGACGCGTTACATTTCCAAGACGCGTCGAGGGCAAATACAGAGGCTCGGAATCCGATGATAGGCTGGAACCTGTGGTAATAAGCATGAAGTTCATCGAGGATCAGCAGACAAACCAATAGCGAGCGCATCGAGCAAATTCACTTCTTCAAATACATTGGCATCTTGCTCTCCATCATCTGGATCATTGTGCGTAGATGATCCGTCCTCGGCTATATCTTGCGAAGGGATCAAACCTTCTCGTACCAAAAACGAAATGAACGGGTGTGTTGTCTGTGAGAAAGACAGTGCCCTTTCCCGGAGTGTAGCAGAGCATGTCAGGCAAAGAAGGGGATCGGTAAAGGGAAGATGCAGAAATGCTGGGAACACATGTAATAGAAGTGAGAGAGGCAGAGGGAATAATTTCGACGATACACTCACAGATATCCAAGGCGAATCCATAGACACCAAGCCATATCCCTTGCAGCTCCGAGAACACTAAAGCAAACCTCTCCCCTGATTGTTCTATGGGCCGGCTTCCCCATATGCTACCAAGGAGTAATGTACCCTCCGACTGCACATACTTTCTGTCACCCTCAGTTGTCGATGGGACTGGGTTAGGCGTTGTCGGCGGAAAGATTGACGGGTGGATGGACGTCGGGCGAGGGGTGGCCAATCCTACGGATGACGAACGTGGAGGGCCGACAACTTGAGCTGTCGGTGGAGCGTCAGGCGGCCCTGCCGACTTCTGAGAGATATAAGTAGCCTCCAGAGATATTTGTAAATGGCGGAGGAAATCTATCAAATATGCTGACGGGGCTGAGCTATGGCCATGGGAATGCCTGTGCCTTCGTGGATGGTTAATTCTCACTATGAGAAACAGGTGGAGTCGCTCGTCTGGCAACATCTTAGGATTTCAGAATTTCGCATATTCAGCAAGATTGACCCTTACCGAAGAATGCCTGTTTCCTGTCCACTTGGGGTTGACTGAGGCTAGCCAACCAGTCATCAGCCAGTACATTCTCCGGGAATTCAATTGAAGTGTCTGGGACTGCAACCTCGAGCAGGCATGAGTTGAACAGCGCCTCAAACGATGGCTCGACCATTTCTTCGAGCAAGTCGATGCTCGGAGCGTTGAGCTCACGAGGCCTACTGCTGGCGAGGAAATAAGTAGACAAGAAGGTGCACTAGTCGTCCTGGAAATGAAAAGGTCTTTAGTGAACTTCCCCCATTACGATCGGCCTATGTATGTACTACTACTATTAGAAACCATGACCGTCGTGACTACACATCTCCCGAAAGTCATCCAGGGGAGACTGATCTCTCTCTGGGCCCCTCTTCCTAGACGGGACCATTAAAACTTATCACGATGCAATCGTTTCCTCCATCCGATCTCGTCTCTTGTGCTGGCATTGTTCTGGTAACCGACCAACTACCAGCACCGGCAGACTTCCTCCTCCATCGTTTCCTCCATGTAAGGCTGAAGGAGATGAAACAGTCCGACTGCATTTTCCTCTCCATGTCAGAAGACCTTTGGCGTATCAAGGCAGTTGCTTCCAAAGCGGTAGGGGAAACATTCCAACTGACCATCACGGCAGCATTCAATGAAATTATAGGTTCTGACCCTCGGACAGAACCCAAAATTTACATTCATTGACATTGCCAAATGCATAGAAGCTGCAGAATCATCGGTCGGTAACGGTTCCAGGTTACGACCTATTGTCGACCTATTATCGTCTACATTCGCTAGTAAGGGGCAGAACCTGGTTATTTTAGATGATGTCGCATCACTCGAATGGCTTGGGTTCTCGTCTCTCGAAGTGTTCAGATTTGCTCGTGCGCTCAGTACACTGTGCTCGAAGGTGAGAACATTCCTGGCTTCTGGGACTTTCTGAATTTGTAGTTAGACTGGCTCAACGCTAGTTATACGTCATCACATCATGAATGCAGCAGAACCAGATGCTCTTTTCCAACTTCTCTTGCAATTGTGTTCATACCACGTCGAGGTGCGCCCTCTTGCCAGTGGGCGTAGCGGGGCCGTTAGTGGTGAGGTGCATCTCTTTTAGGTCATAGTGTGTTCGAATATTCCACTCAGTCCATGCAGATTTGTCTTCATCCAGGACCTAGCATGGATGATCCTAATCATCGTTCGATACCTCGCACGACTGCGCTCCAGTACCGTCTAACAGACGGAGGCGCCATCTTCTTTAACAAGGGCACAAGTGAAGGAGTCCTGTAGCTCTGTCTTCGCTCGAGCCTGTCCTGTTGATCGCACCGTAATTAGGGGACCCCGTCTTCCATATGATATCTTGCTATAATCAACCGAGACCTGTTCGACCTGTATCATCGGAAAATGGTATTTCCTCGCGTGGGCTACAGTGGCCACAACTTTGACTTGCGATATGGCCTCGGTACTCAGCGAGTGTGTCCCTCTCATTCTCTTAGCTGAACAACGCACAATGCTAACAGTGATTATGAGTATATTGTGTCGTTTCGCAGTTCTCATTGCTAAGGTGCATCGAAGCTACTTCTGAAAATCATACACAAAAGTCACCTACCTCCGTGTCAATGATACGGAATCTTGTTCATATTTCAGCTGTCAGAGCGTTTCATATCATGTCGTTCACGATTCCAAGTGCATTACTGACCATCGCATATCGTACCCACCCACTCCTTCAAACTGTCCTCCGAGAAAACTACGCTTTTAAGTACCCCTGCATACATGTTCCACACCGTGTCCTGGAACGTCATGTAACCGTCTACGATCGCATCTTTCACATGTGTCAGTAGAACTGCCACCGTCCTACTGTCTTCCAGGTATAATCTTAACTTGGTAACGAATATCCTGAGATCGCGTTCGCATGCCTCGACAAATTTTTTGTGCAGATCTTCTGCGATAGGTTGTCTCGCCCATGGTTGCTCTGTGAGGAGTGGATTTGGCCGGCTTGGATGAGGGGAAACAGAGCGAGAGGCGTTGAATGCATGTACTTTATCGACCCATTCGCGAAGAGGCTCGCACAGAGGCTTCGAGCAAAGTGAGATCACGTTTTGACAGGCTCGTTTGAGATCCTGGTCGATATCCTAGAATGGGAGATTAAGCACCGTCAGAAGAATTGAAGGCGAAGAAGACTGACACGTCGTGCATCGGGTATGTTATCATGAATGCGAGGCATACCCAGCGACGCGAACAAAGCTTCTGGGAGAAATGCCGTGGTCTTACTCAGGACCGAAGTTAAAGTATCTACAGCCCCAAGACATCAGCCGTGGCAGCATTGAATCACAGATAACTTACCAGTCATTCCACGAAGATCTGATCGAGGTTGGGCGCCCTTTTCGGATATCGCTAGATTGTTCGCTACTTCTTTCAGAATCAATAGGTGTCGCACGAGGAACAACTCTCCGTCCAATGTGCTCGCTGCTGCATTACGCTGAGAAAGGATATGTGCAGAAGAAACCAGCGACTGCCGACAGAGACTGATTGCTTCCTGCGCGATATCTTCGAAAATGGGAGGCTTCCCATCAGCCGTAAGAAAATATGTCAGTAGAACAGTTAATATACTCCTACCTTAACATAATCATGCAGTTGGGATAAGACCCAAATGGTCTTTTGTACGGTAGGATACCACGTCTCCTTTTTGTCCAAGGAAGAGAGCTGGAACAATCGACTAGAGCTTCCCTTTTCTTTTATATCGAACTGAGGCGCTGGTTTTCTGGCGGCTGTTATTTGCTCAGCAATCCAATCACCACCAGACCATCCACCGTTCACTAACCTAGGAGCTTATCCGGGTATGCCAAGTCTTCCGGTTTCGGCAGATAATTGCGTATGTCCGCTTGAATTACCGATTGTGCCTTGAAGAACAGTCGAGTCTGCGCGTCTTGCAAAACCATCTGAAGCAAGTGGCTGATATGTAGCCTGTCGAGTCCCCTGGGTTTTGGGTGGTCTAAATCCACGGATAACTCATCTGGCGATTCACCCGGAAACTCTGCAATATCCAACACCATTAAAGCTTGAAGAACGGTGCAAACTTCGCAAAGTGTTGTTAGTTTAGTCTCATGTAGAATGCGCGGTCTAAGGTCATCATAGAGATAATCGCACAGGTTCTCCAAGTAGGCGCTGGGTTTGTTGATTAACCCAGTTGCGAAGAGAAGAGAAAGGGTCAAGTAACGCACTATAGTTGGTTTTCTCCCGAGTTAAAGAACTCGCGAAACAAAAAAAATTCATCCGTGCATAGCTGCTTTAAATATGTGCACCCTGCATTGGTCTGGGATCCGAAACACTAGGTATGTATGCAAGTACAAAGAAGTAATAACTCACGAGTTCCACAAGTTCTGTACGGGTTGGATCGAGCCCTTTGATCTCTTCCATCAGTCGAACGACCAGGAGGCTTTTACGAGCGCTAAAGTAGGCCGAATGGCACTCTGACAGGAGAGCAGAAAGATCGTCCGGATGTACAGCTGCCCGTCGCTCTAGTTCCCCAAGTAACGGGGCCAATTGAGGCGTAACACTTCGGAACCGGGTATACAGGAGATGCGTCTGAGCCGTCACGGACACGTCCTGATCACCTGACACATGAACAGTATTCTTGAGACCAATGCAAACCATACTTTTTCAAATAAGCGCTTGGATATATCCGCCGTCAGAGCCCTCAGGGAGCCAACAAAGAACATCTTGATGAGCGTCATGGCACGCGTCATGCATTGCTGGAAGCGCAACAAGTGCACCTCCGCTTCTTTGAAATACCGCTGTATGCAGCACGATCAGATTTGAGACAAGAAAACTGAAGCGGAAATACGTACGTGAGCTTTGAGATACTCTATGCATATATCAACACGTTCGACCATGTATAAGAAGTCCGTTTGTAGGACAAGAGACTCTCCAGGATGATTGAGCATGCGCGTGGCATGCTCCAGTTCTTGGAAATACTCCAGTCGCGCATCCACCTCATCTGTAAGCTCGAGTAGTGTATCCTGTTATTTGGGGTCAGAGAGAGCGCCGAAGAAAGAAGACACCTATCCCACCCTTTCCTCTAGGAGTTGCTCACAGGCCTCTTTGATATTCTTACCGCTCCGCTCGACTTTTCTCCACCCCTCCAACATGCTATCTACCTCCCGTTCGATCTCGTCAATGCGTTCAAGCAGCATATCCGCCGTATCCAGATGATCAGCTAGAATGGCCACGTGCGCACGGAAGTGAGCCTCCTGGCTATGCGCAACCGAGCGGTCAATTTGTGCAAACCAGTCATAGAATTGCTGTGGTGTTTGGACGGGATGCTTTGGATCCAAAGCATGGGAGCTAAGTGATCGAGCGACTATGAGCCCGGGGGTGGAAGGACGTGACCCTGCGCCAAGCTTAGCCGTTGCGTGACGAAGATTGGGGGTGGAAGGACGCGAAGTATCTGCATCCTCGATACTGGACTTTGTAGCTTGAGAATGACCTTGGCTGATAATGAGCATCTCTTGACTTACTTTGAGAGGTAAAGGGACCTTCTCGCTAGCTGCCTGTACTGTTGCAACGCTCCTCAAAGCCAGATCACTTAGAGGTGCCCTGGCTTCCCATTCCTCAAGGGTGATTTGTGCTTTAGGCTGCTGGATTGGTGCAAGGGGAGCCGTCCGGCGTTGTGGGGCTGCCTTGACCGTGGACATGCAAGCTCGAGTGTTACGAAGCCAAATTGAAAACAGTCCATTCACTACATTTGGTCTCAAGTTTCCACTGAAGGCAATTCCTTTATACAGTATCTTGCTATGTACTTCACCATGCCATTGTGCGTGTCATATGACTGCTATCAAACGGGTACATATTTCAATCACGTTGATACATTGGAATCACCCCAAGGAGATGGTTCATCGGGTATAACTGCGACAGATGAAGCACTGAAAAATGACACTGCAGGTAGACAATCATCCACACAAGCGGATTCTGCAGGATTTCCCACTGATATCTCTGGGAGTTGTGTTCGTCGAAGGGTAAAAACTTTCGGGGCAGGCCCGAGGGTGAAACCCTTGAGGTGATCTGGTAGATCACCGGTGTACGAAGTAGGATCAACGCCAGGAGCTGCGTCGTGCATTTCATGGGAGTGTTTTTCCGGGCTTGGCGGAGAAAGCGTTACTTTGACTGTTGGGTCCGAAGAAGGTGCCATGCTCGATGAAGCTTGTTCTGTGTGATCTGACGGTGCTCCAGAGGTGACATTGGCACTTCGCAACAGGCCGTTCTCTCCTTCGATGAGACGGAGTGCCTCTCGCAACGCGTCCTTCTCCATGCGTATTTCGTGAAGTTCCTCTTCCGTCTCAGCTCGTTTGATGCGTTCAGTAGCAACCATTTTATTTGCCTGTGGAACTCTTGAGATGAGAAAGCTGTTATTAAAAAACCCGGTACCTCTTCAAACAGAGCTTGTGACAGTGATTCCAATTCCTCCTCCAAAGCAGCTTTCTCTGCAGCCACGGCCTGATGAGCCTGCCGCTCGCATTCGTACTTGGTTTGCAAATCCTGGAACTCCCTCTCCCGTGTATCTGATATCAATGATGGGAGAGAAGGGGAAGTGAGATGTGACGCATGCGAGGGAAGGGGAGGGGACTTGAGACCTATACACGGTTTCAGAGTATTGTGGAGATGGTGATATGTCTGCCTCACTGCTACCCAACTTAAATCTGAAGAATCGACCCTCCTGACTTGTCATGGGTGTCTGTGGCTGCAATGCAGCATTGGCCAAGGTCTCGGTACCACTGACCGACCGCACGGTTGCACTGGATGGTACAGAAGGTCTTTCGGGTTCGTTCAGCGAGCCATAATCCACGCTCTTTGGCCTGTCCTCCACTGTCCTCTGCATATTCTGAACCTCTCGTGCACTCCATCTCCGCCAGCCCACATCCCTGGCACTGCAAGGTGTTTCCCGTCTCAATGCTTCTTCAAGCATCTCATTGTTAGATATCACCAGCTGGAGATTAGACCTTGCGATATTAAGTTGAGTCTCGAGTTCCGACCGAGTCCTATAAGCTATTTTGAGCAGCGATGACTATAAGGCGTTCATACTACGTCGACAGACAGTAGTTGGGTAAGGCTCACAAGTTCTTCGACCCTCTTAATGATACGCTCAAGGGCATATCTAAGGTCTTCTTCTTGGCCTTGAGAATAGACACGTCGAGCGTCGCGCAATTCGTCATCTATCCCAGAGAATATTGCAGAATGGGGGGTGCTCGAGGACATGGGAGAAGCCGGCGGCCGCATCTGTGGTGATCGACTCGACGATCCAAAAGATAAATTGGACAGCATGATAAGAGACTGAGGTCTTGGAAAGCAGCGTCGAGATCAATAACCACGACTACCATATATAGCGAACGTAGACGAGACCCTAGGCTTTAATAGTTTACACTAAGCACACGACCGTGGACTGTTTCGTTGGCGAAGGCGACGTCTCGTTGCCTGGAGTTGGGTGCGACTCCATCCACCACTACCCCACAGGTTCGGAAGCGTAGCGAGCCACGAAGGTACATGTACCTACTACCCTCGAGTATGTCCACTGTTCGCTTCTGAATTCACCCCCCTAAAAGCTGTCAGCGAGAGTACGTATTATAAGTATTAGTGGATATTGAGAACTCGCATCTATCGTATCCACTGCACCCAAATTGAAGCCTGCGATTGTGATCAACTCCAGTCTAAGATCAGTCCGCAGAGGGCCATCGACATCACTCATATAGATTCATCTTTAGAACTACTGGATATATTCTGGGGGATTTTTCCGTTATGTGGTGGCATTCCGTCTACCCAAGAGGCAAGTCAGCATGCCACCAGGAACTCGTACGTCGTGCAGGAAGAAAACCTATAAGACAAGAAAGCACTGGTTATATACGCATCAATATGCAGGGGGGGGGACATTAGACGTGGGGGAATACATCGAAGGAACTGAGGGCTACGCCTGCCTTGGCCGACTGGCAGGAGAGAAGTGTAAAAGCAATGTGTACAAATGGAAGAAGTAAAAATGCAGCACGGAATACACAAGAGCAAAGCCTCCGCCATGACGGCGAATAAGAGCGCTAGACGTCGCCAATTGGGCTTGGAGGTTGGGCGTAATAGGTAAAGAAATCGTCGAGGGTGAATTGTCCAGTGTACCAACCGCTTGTTCTATGTCTGGGATTTCCAAATTAGCTTGAACTGAAGGCGCAGATAGTCAATAAGTGGATGATGGAGCGATGTTCTCCTCGTCACTGTCCTCATCGCTGCTGCTTTCGCTCTTCTCCTTTGGTGACTCCGTCCCATCAGTTTTCTTGTCGGACTCAGTCGCCTTGGCTTTTGACTCATGCTCCTGGAGTTGCTGCCGGAGCTTGGTGAGCTCAAGCTCCTTCTTCTCGAGTTCTGCTTTATTTTCCTTCTCAGACGTGTCCTTGCGACGCTTCTCGCGCTGTGTGGCATAATCAGCAAATAGTTGTGTTGCAAAATAGCAAAGTAGTTTGGCCAACTGCTCTGATATATATCAGCACTCACTTCGAGTTTCTCCTTCAGCTCACGAGCTTCCTTCTCCTTGCTCAGGCGGTCCCGAAGTTCCCTCTCGCTGGTGACCCAAGCTGCAGTTCCACTTGCAGCCCCTTCGGGATTGGACTTGTTCCTAAGAAGATCTACACCAAATAAACAAGTTTGTCAGTGCCAGTCACTGCATCTCGACAAACAAACCAGCCCTTGACCCCATAACACCAAGCACCCATGACCTCAACCTGAAACTGATGGGACAGGGGCAAAAATCAGGACAAACTTACACCCCTGGAGCGCTGCAACGCTAAATTCATCATCTGGAATGGCGTCCGCAAACTCCTTCGCAAGCAGTGAGAGCTGGGCAGCCGTCAAAGGCTTAGGAGTGGCTTGACAAGCGGCAACATGTTCCTCTACCGCAGGGGCTTGGTATGCCTGATTCTTGGTGTCCCACCCCTCCTGACCTGCGACGCACTCGCGTGGCGGGGTCTTCGGTGAAGAAGCTAACGACACCGATGAAGAAGAGAACGAAGGCGACCTTGACCACAGAGTTGAGGAGGTGGAGGAGGGAACAGGTGACTGAGGTGCTGGGGTGGAGGGAAAGTCGATACCCTCGAGATCCGCTTCGATAAGTTCATCTTCTGCCGAAGGGAAGAAATTACGGAAGAGTGCCTCAGCCTGCCATTTGGACGCATTCTTAAACTCTATCCAGACATCCATACGACCAGGTCGTGAGAGTGCAGGATCAAGTCGTTCCAAATGATTGGTAGTCCTAGTTTGATGTCAAATAGGTGTTTAGCTTTACAGTGCTGGTACTTACGCAAAGAGAATGCGGCCCTCCGCAGCAGCAACACCATCCAAGGCATTTAGAAGGCCACTCAAGCTCAACGTGTTGACGTCCGACAGGTTCTCCTTCTGGCGCCTATGACGACTGTTGCCTGCATTGGGAGGGGCTGGTTGTTCTGAGTTCTCCTCGTTATTATTATTATTGCTGTTGTTGTTCGACGCCTCAGGGTTGCCGTTGGAACTCTTGTCACGTGTGACGCTGCGGGTGAAGGCGGCATCAAGATCTTCGAGAAGAAGAATGCAACGTGCAGGAACACGGCCCATAAGTGTGGTTAGCGTGCTATCGCTTATCCACGAAGAAGAGAGCGAGACAACGTAAATGTCAAGCATTAATTCTCCGGCGATAGCATGAATTAAGGAGCTTTTTCCGGATCCCGGGACGCCGTGGAGAAGGTACCCACGACGGAATGGAATGCCGCGGTCGGCATACCACTAATCACAGCAAGAGGCCGAAATAAGTGCGACGCCATTAGCAATGAATTAGGAGCGCACCTTTTCAGATTTGAGGAAGTCACGGGTGTCGCTAAGAATCATCTCCTTCACGCCCGGGTTGAGGACGATAGAAGACATTGGGCGCTTGTGGCGGGAGTCAGTCCATCTCCAGCTGCCATGGGAATCCGCGAAGTATATTTGCACGCGGTGCACCGCCTCGGCTTCGTATTCCTTCTTCGCTTGTAGGACCAGTTGCTTCAAGATACTGTTGTTCCGAGCCACCACGCTGCATGCCAAGTCCGTGAGCAGTGAAATACGTCATAAATGAATGCAGGGTCCTTTACCTTACCGACAGGATTTCACAACCACTGCCATCTGTTTTCTTGCTGCGACGTACTCGAAGCCAGTGGCCACGGTAATAAATAGTGTGTGTGGTGTCCGATGTCGGCTGGAAGACAACTCGGGTCTTCACCTTTCCAGGTGGAGAGTTTTCGTCTTCCTCTTCTTCGTCGCCAAAGGAGTTGTCGGTAGAGCGCGCACCCGACAAACCTGGGGTCGAGGTTCGGGTGGTGGTCTCAAACTCCCTTGAGCGCTGCCACTCGGGTCGACGTGAGAGCCAAAGCATTAGCCAGTCATATGGATAGTCTTCCTCTGAGAAGTGTGCAGTGAGGAAGAATGCTGTGTAGGGTAGCCGTGAGCATGAGTGAGAAATGGGTCACGGAAATGAGCTGCTTACAGTTGACAAAGTGGGACCTGGTGACGACGAAGGTGAGGAAGATGGAAATTGAGTGCAACGGGATACATACCAGGCAGAGCTGGAAACTCTCCTTGCTGTTTCGACAGTACCGCCCAAAACGACGAGTTTCATGCCGTCAACGACGGACGAGCCCCCAGCGCCTCCGACGAGAGGTTGCACGAGCGACTTGAGAACGTCCATGACGATGCAACAGTGGGCAAACTAAGGCTGGTGTAGAGGGAAGGACGGGAAGATGGGGGCGACAACGCAAGGTAGAAGCGAATAGTTGCGGAGGCAAGTACTGTGCAGCTAGGCTATATAAGTTGTGCAAAGGTACAAGGGCCTAGAACTAGAGACGAGAGCTGGCTGCGGAGACAGTGACAGTGTCTGACTTGTAGCGGTACCGGGACGACCCTCAGTGTGCTCTGAGTGGTGAAACGATGAGGAAGCAAGTCAAGACGCGTCAGCAGGGGAACGTGGGTTCATAAGTACCCCCGGAAATAATTAGCGCCCATCAGGACCACGCCACAGCAGCAACCGAACAGGCTCAAGTGACTCTCACAGCCCTGCATTGGAACCGAGTAGATACATTCAAGAAATCACGACACAGCATAGTACAGTCCCTCCACCGCAACATTGGCTTGCCAGATGCCAAGGTTGCGCACCACCCGTAGCATCAACGGCGCGGGGAGCACGAGTATGTACGACACTGGCACCACTGCTACCAAGAGAACCGTGGCACCCAGCGTGATGCTTGGCTTGACCACAAGGAAATAGAACAGCGCCTGGTATGTCGTTGGATCGGCGAACTGCCAGAAACGCGGGGAGATAGACAGGTTAAGAACATCAAGAAGCGCATAGATCCAAACGCACCATCGCGTACGTGTTCTTGTAGAACGAGGTTTCGTAATAAGCGATGCCATTCTCAATCTCAGACGGTTGCGGAAGTCTTGTGCGCTGAAATATTGGATGAGGCGGACACGGAGGTGGATGTGCGAGTGGCCCGTGGAACTTGAATTGCAAAGCGAGCTGCAAAACCAGTTTAACGCAGCATGCGAGAGCTGAACTGTTTCCGTCACCTCTCCTCTAGCGAATACCCTAGCTCCGAGCAAGTCCAGGAAGCAAAGAACTGCACCAATGGGCAACGTAATTATCAGCGTCGTTCCAGTCTTGAAAGGAATAATATCAGTACAGCCTCTTTGCAGAGCATGAGTAGACCCACCAACGTAAAGACAAATAGGTAAACCCATGCCATCAGTGCATAGGGGAAATTCAATACCAATAAATGGAACGCTGCAGCATGGTAGGCTCTGCGACCAAGTGGTCGGAAGTATCTAGTCCACCCACGCTTGGAGAACAATGGCCACCGAGTAGGACGGTCGAGTGCATCTACACCAGGGCCCTGCGATAGCCGCGCACCATGTCTTATCTGACCGTGTCCATCTGCTGTATCTATCTCAGACTCGTCATCTGGGTCATGAAAGAGGGATAAGACGGTCTGCGTTAACGAGGGTGCACAAGAACTAGAGGATCTTATGGTGCTCGAATGTGAACTTGAACGAGGGCGTAAGAAATGCCGCCTCCCGGATGGCGGGTGAGGGAGCAAGGGTGTCGTTTCCACGGGTTCGTATGCAGAGGTGATGCGCTGAGGGTGCGGTACAAGGTCTGCAGCATGGTCCAGCTCTGCGGGAAGCCCATTGTGCATGGTTCTTGTTGTTCGACGTCTGCGACCAGTCCGTTGTGTTCGTGTCCGCGGTTGAGGAGGAGGGTATGGTGGAGGAGGGTCGTTGATATCCAGCAGGACGGAAGGTTCCCGCTGAGCGTCGATTGCGATCTGCTCCTGTGGTGGTTCTGTCATGATAATGGCGGGTAAGTAGGAAGACGGGGTCACCTTGCAGACACCATGTTGCTAGTCACCTGACTTGATAGAGGGTACATTACCAACAAAACAGGCTGGATCGTCATGATTTCTCGCTGCGTTGGCCAGGACTACGTCGCTATTGGATTCTCGGGCAGAGAAGTGAGCAGGACTCTTGTGATGGCCCCTTATTTATCCATACTGTTTTTTTTTTCGTGCTCATTGTGTCCCTTCCATGCCCTGTTCTTATGCTTTCCATTTCAGAGAGTTCCAAAGGCTGCACCTGGTGTCAAGAAGATCACCGCTGTAATCTTGGTGAGTGCCCAGATGTGTCTGATCATGTCCCGGATAGACTTTTATGTACTGGCCCTGTGAGTACACCGCTGTGTTCCTCGCTTTTTTTTTGTATAGTGTGAGTTCCTTTTTGTTGCATTACACTGACCTGGATAAATAAGCCCATGGCCCCATCGCTTCAAGCCGGTAATACGTTCTTTTCTTCCGATAGACATGCCGCATATCCCTCCCTGGTGCTTACTCCGCTGTTATCATAACAGAACAGGAGAGCCTGGGGACGAGGGACATAGGGGGCTACTGCAAGCATAGTCCATGCGAACGATAATATGATTCTGTTCGAACCCAGGCTTTGCCGGTAGTCTCTACAAGAACAGAATTTCTCATAGTATGCGGGTGTCCTGTTTCCCGTTGTTGTTGGCTGAACATTCAACAATAATGAGTATCTAGGATGATTAAATACATCCTTCCCATGAGGTAAGGGTTTTGTGATGGTTCTGCTGGCCGACCACAGAGCCTGAAAAGAAACAAAGGTCACCAGCTAGTTACGACAGCGCACAAGTGTTCCAAGTATGTATGTGGCGAGTTACCGCCTTGCAAGTCCGACACTAGGCTGCAGGTTTCGGACAATGTTAATTCCCGAAAAGCTCATCCCCTTGTCGGCTTCTCAGTGATAGAAACTCGCCCGCGGGCCAACCTTGTGGCTTGACAGAACTCCGTATTCGCGTGATATGCTGTTACAGGTTAGAACTGTGTCCAAGAAACGACCACAAGTATCGGCGCTATAGCCAAGTGGTTACGGCGACAGATTCGAATGGACGTACAATCTGTTCCTCTTTGAGGGCGCAGGTTCAAATCCTGCTGGCGTCGGTTGCTCGTTCTTTTTTTTTTTTTTGCACAAGCACCCGTTCTGGTGGTCCAGCCTGGTCGAGCCCACTCCAAGCGGTGCTTCGAAGTTTCGGCTGCGCTCCAACTCTGTAATGAATAAGCCTACTCATTACGAAAATGGTTTGACAAAAAAGACAAATTACTATGACAGATAAATATTTACAGCCGACGCCGAGAGTCAGCGGCGACGCGAGACATACATACGAGCTGGGCCCCCGGCCTGTGCTGCGGCCGTGCTCTCGGGTGTAGGAGGACAAAGCGGTTGGAGCCCACTGAACCGCTCCACGGGTGATGTCAGCGGGAATAAGGATAAGCCATATTTGCAAATTGAATATTTTTTGAAAATGGAAAATGTGGTTAAAGGCTACTTTCGCCGTGTTTTGCACTCAACCAAGTCTCTGTCATTGGTCCGACGCCAGCTAATTTCTGTTCGCCCACGCTCCTTCCTCCATTTATCTTTCTTGTCTGACCTTTTTATCTTTTCCCTCTTTATCCATTCGTCTCGGCCACTATAATGGGTTGTGTACAGTCCACCGGTGTCGACAGCGATGCAAAGGCTCGTGAGTGCTTGCTTCCCCACGCGCGCTCTTTCCACAAAGCTGCTCACTCCTCCTACAGGCAACGATGAGATCGAAAACCAACTCAAGCGCGATAAAATGCTGGCCAAAAACGAAATCAAAATGTTGTTGCTGGGAGCGGGAGAGTCGGGCAAGGTCAGTTCGTCCCTCATACACTCGCACAACGCTTTCATCCCGTGCTTTCATTCCAGTCAACGGTTCTCAAGCAAATGAAGCTCATTCACCACGGCGGCTACAACGACTCGGAACGAGATTCATACAAGGAAATTATCTTCTCAAATACCATCCAGTCGATGCGGTATGTGATTCCCTCAACCATCCCGACTTCAGTCTCAACAGTTCACACGACAGTGCTATCCTCGAAGCGATGCCTCAGCTTGACATCTCGTTGTCGCCACAGAATGACGCTCGTCGTGCCGTCATTCTTGCTCTCCCGGTACAGATAGAAGGCGATGTCCTACCAAGGGACGTCGCGGATGCCATTCGCGGGCTCTGGAAAGACGCTGGCGTGAAGGAGGCTGTCCGTCGGTCTCGCGAGTTTCAACTGAACGACTCTGCGGTCTATTACTTCAATGCAATCGATCGCATGGCAGCGCCAGGATACCTACCGACGGACCAAGATATACTTAGAAGCCGAGTCAAGACAACTGGCATTACGGAGACTACGTTCAAGGTTGGCGAGTTGACTTACAGACTGTTCGACGTCGGTGGTCAACGAAGCGAGCGTAAGAAGTGGATCCACTGCTTCGAAAACGTTACGGCCCTTGTATTCCTGGTCAGTCTTAGCGAGTATGACCAGATGCTTTACGAGGATGAGAGCGTGGCATGTTTCTCTTCTTGGCTTTTATCGCGCGCTTGCATTGATTTGTTCAACAGAACCGCATGCAGGAGGCGCTCACCTTGTTTGATTCGATATGCAATTCCCGATGGTTTGTCAAGACATCGATTGTACGTTCCTTACCTCTATCCTGAATGCTGGGGACGTTTATGCTGGGACAGATCCTATTCTTGAACAAGATTGATCTTTTCGCTGAGAAGTTGCCACACTCGCCTCTGGGCGACTACTTCCCAGACTACACGGGCGGTGACAACTACGACGCTGCCTGTGACTACCTGCTCCATCGATTCGTAGCACTCAATCAGAATGCTGCGACAAAGCAGATATACGCGCATTACACGTGTGCAACAGATACGCAGCAGATCAAATGTGCGTCTACCTCGCAAACCCCGTTTACCTACGACTAACCCTTGGTTTTTGCAGTTGTGTTGAGTGCCATCCAAGACATTCTTCTACAAATCCACTTGCGCGAGTGTGGTTTGCTGTGATTGGGACGGTGTTCCTTGGTTACGACTTCCTTGGTGGCTTTCTTACACTGCATAATCTGCTTCAGACTAGGTATTCACTTGCATATTTCATTTCTATCTCGCATCGGCTCTCCAGTTATATATGTTGGTTACCTGAGTCTCTTGTTAATACGAATCTACGTGATTCTTTCCTCTGTTTCAAGTTATTCTGAACGCTGATTGGGTTCACCGATACTTGTTTGTGTCGTTTATTGTTGGTGACCTTTTTCTTTTCCACCATGCTCTCGCTCGACTCATGGGAATGTCAAACTTTGATACCCATTTTTTTTTACGATTATCATGTAATGGATAAACGCGTTGGCCAACGCATTTCTGAGCATCGTGATCGACGTTACAAATCGACTAGTCGCCTGACTTGCCCTGACAAGCGACATTTGTAGTTGCAATGCCTCCTTGTCATGGTCAAAATAATCACGACCCACTTACAATATTTATAGGATCTATCGGGACGTCCGTCTACGTGGAAGGCGTTGGTAGAAAGAACTTTGAAAGTTGGACCGAGATGTACTAGTAGTTCGAAGAACAGACCGGATCAAGCACTGAGCCGCGTTTGATGGTACGGATGGGCTGTTGCCCGGTTGTCCCGTCATGCTCGCTGGCACGCTGGCATGACTTGGTGACAGCTGGTGACATTGCAAACTTGCAAACATTGACAAGAGGGCAGTGTCCCTGATAAATCAGCGCAGGCCGATCTCCTTGGTTTGTTGGCTGTATCAGGGGATTTGATACATGGCACTCGTCTTTCAGCAAGTAGAATCGACCAACCTTACCATGCCACGTTGACACCTCCAAGGAAGGAAGAGCAGAGTTTGCTCCACTTGATCATATTAGCCATCAGGACAGGTGGGTTATCCCCCCAAGATAATACAAGTCACAAATTACTATCAACATAATGCACATATGAACGAAGGGGGAATACGAAGGGGGCTAGTTCTGTGCTTGTTGTTGCACTACTGCTTCTGGCATATTGGAAACACGGCCAACGATGTTGTACCGTTTCCTGGGAGGCGGCGGTCGTTGTAAGCTCACCTATATAACCACAACTAGTGTGGAGCAGCGAATAGGATACATACGAAAAGAACGAATGCCAGTCGTCGAGAACTTTCATCTCGTTTACTGGCAGGTTGGTATAGTCTGGGACGGCGTCCTCGGGTTTGAGGCTCGACATTCCGAGGCCCCTTGAACCGTCCTTGCCAGCGAATAAATTGTAAGAACATCCTTTCCCATAGACATCTCTTTTTCTAGTGACGTCAAATACGTCGCCTGGGATAAGAAAAGTTGACCCATCAGCCTCGTGGTCTAATACGTACAGACTTCCTCGGAGACAACGAACCTTTGATGGAAACGTATATGGGCTTCGATGGGTCTGATCCATCATACTGATTCAACTCCTCGAGTGTGATTGGGTCATCCTTGGGAGGATCGAGGTCGTCTCTGGGCGGTTGCATAATGGTTTTCAGTGACTTCTTCTCGTTTGTCTGAGATGTGGTGATCGAGGGAGTAGACTGCGGACCAGATGGAGATAGGACGTGGCGTCGTATGAGAAAGAGAAGGGAGAAGCCAAATACGAGAGCGTAGACGAACAGCGACAACATTTGACAGTTGAGCGCCACAGACAACCGCAGAGAGAGAGTCAGTTGAACTGCTGAACAAGAAACAAGCCGCTCTTCCAGCCGCTGCGCACTCCACCATACGATTTTCCTGATGCCTGACGTGTCTTGGCTTTTTAATTGTACGCTCAACGGCACCACTACTGCATTCTTACACTAAGCTTGGCATTTTTTAGGACTGGAGACTGGGGATTGAGCCCTTTCCGAGCCCGGGGCTTCAATTACTGCAACCATGACCGAAGTTCAATGCAAATCCCATGGTTGGCCATTACCGAATTCTCGTCTTCGGCCTCTCCACAGTGGACTCGGCGACTGCGGCCAGTGGTGCACTCTGGACGGGGGTTTCACGTTGCATTTCAAAGTGTGTATGTATTCGCCTCATCCATCCCTGACACAATCAGTCACCTCCCTCGTAATGAACCCATTTGCGGACTGGGGTATTGTGCCGGCCACCGCTCCATTACGGCGCGCTCACTCCGATAAGTCAGGAGCAATCATCCACGTCCAACGGTTTGGGCAATTCGGTTTCCCTATGGCGCTGATGCCGACATGGGTCAGACACCTTACACAGGGTCAGGGGGCATGTGCCCCAGGTGGGCTAGTAGGAACGGTGGGAGAGATACGGTGATATCTCTGTCAGTTTCATCTTTGTATGCAGGCGATGGATTCTTCGTGGGCTAGTCTAATCTGCATGGCTCTATTCTCGGGAGGTATGCTTCAGGACGAATCTCATCATCGCTATTGCTTATGCCAGGCTGTAATATTATTCCGATGACACCACCTTCCGCGGGACTGATAGGCTCGACCATCCATACTAGCTTCCGACCACATCGCTTTTCTGAAGCGAAATGACTTATTATCTGTCAGGAATCCTCCGACCCTATATGCCCGAGGCAGAGTGAAAAGAGAAAGATCAAGGATCAAAGTCTGGTTGGGACGATTTAATTGGACCCTGCGATCGCAAATCTCAGCCAGATCGCCTCACCAAACATGGTGCCAGATTATTATCTCGCATAATTGCCAGTCGAGGTGTGTAAATTTCCTAGAAACCTTAAATGTTATTGGCACAACCTTTTCACATGCACGCCATCACCTAAACGAGTTGGAAACTTATAAATGGGGCCCCCTAAGGTTTGGCAACACCCTCACAGTATTGCCCGAGGTAGAAACAGTTTGGTCATTGCATTCCATTTAAAAATGATGATGTGACGCTGTTGGGTATCCGAGGACGATAATATACAATGAGCTTAGTACTCTCAAACTGTGATTAATGAATGAAATTATTGTCAAAGGAGAAAGCGAAAGAAATATCGTCGTGTGCGTAAAACTTTGGCATGAAGAAGAGGCGTACAATACCTCAGAAAGGCTACAGAGATCAGCAGCTTCCACAGAATTTGGTGCATTGGTCAGGTATAACAACATGGTTGACGTAGTAACAAAATTAGGTGTGCAGACACATACGTGGTGTTAGCATTGGCGTTTCACCCCCTACCATGAGGAGGGGGAGAAAACGAAGCGTTCGAAGAACTAGGAGGTGGAATGTTGATGGCATGGCAGGTTTCTGTGACCCTCTTCCGTAATTCGTCGCATTTGCTTTGCAAAACTGAAAAGGGAGATAAACACCGAGATTTCTGCCAAGACACTATGGCTAAACAGCTTACCCGGACAAGGCCATAACGTATTCAAAAGCTCGATGGGAACTAATATATCTTTTGCGACTTCCAAAGCCTCAATCAAAGACCGGTCGTTCTCCCAGAGCGAAAGACATCTAAAATCAGAGTTCATGGACAGGGGAAAAAAATACTACCGACAAGCACTCACATAGAAATCTGGTTCGCAAACCATGTCAATTGGAAAGGGCGTCTGTCGAACGAATCGCTTCGACCATCTCCCAGGCGCTCGACCGACACTCGGACTCTCCTGATAAAGTAACCAAGGTGGTAGACTATTCGGGGATTGAGAACGACAGCCCTGCATTGACGAATGAGAACCTACGCCACTGTTCCGAGTATTTTCGGCTGAATGATGGCAGTTGCCCAGCGTCAGGGCCATGGATACTACGAAACGATTACAAAACACTTGCTGAGAATTTGTTATTGAGAAACCAACCTTTGGAGTACGGAAGTTATGATCATTTGGGTGCTGTAGAAGTTTCGTAAGACCAATATGAAGAAGCGGGAGGAAAAGCTTTCACACCTGTACACGTACTCCCGACACATGTATAGTAAAACCATGTCAAGATTGCACGTGTGCAAATCGATAACGCCTTGCATCTCTTGAGTCTCCCTCCAGGCCTGGAGCGCAAGCTCCGACGTCACCTCACTGGCGAAAGTGTTCTTCCGCAAGTGGATGGCACAGAAGTTCCAAAGGAGCATACTGCGGCAGTAAAGTGCCCAAATGGAGTCCTTGGGCGATTGGGGCTTATGTTCGGGAGACCCACGTTCCGATACTTCCCCAGGGAATAACAATCGAAACTGCGGTATCAAGCCACACACATCAGCAACCCATATAACGCCCAGTTTCCGAATTCGAAGCATTCAGTGAAAAAAAAGAGCGCAGCTGATGAGGAGTTGATATGCCCGTTATGGAAAGACTTACATTAGATGGGTCTGTCATAAAAAGTTCTGCTGGTTCCTTCCGAAAGGTAAGGCAGCGTGACGTGTAGCTGGCCACGAGGCTGAGTGCACTCCAACATAGCCTCCTGCGATCTTCCTTGTCCGCTTCCTCGGATGTCCAGAGGGAGTTATTATAAGGTGGAGTAAAGGTCCAAAATGGCAAACAGTGATCAGACATCACCGATGAGTTCGACGAAAATGAAACGCAGGAGCATTTGTATGCGATGGGCGACGAACGAATGTTGTCTTTTGGTGTGCTGCCGAACGTGCGTCTTCGAGCAACCGGAACAGTATTGGGGGTAAACGTCGATACATCAAGTTCGTTGCTGTCCATGAATGCGAGGCCGAGAGTGCGAATAATGTGGTCGAGGTGCACAAGCGCCTCTCTTTCCCGTTCGAAAGTATAAAGGTGATGTGCCGAAGACTCGTAAACAGCAAGCATCTATGATCGTTAGAAAGTGTGTGTGTGTGTGTGTAAGAGGTGGAAAGAACACACCAGTGCTGCTTTTGCGAGATTGATATCTATCAACTGTGCACTCCACGATGCCTCGAGTGAAGACTGAGCTGTGTCCCTGAACCATGCAGCCCGATTCCGCCCTGCGGTACCCAGCCCCATTTCACTCGACTTCATTAACGTCGCCACTGCCAGACCGGCGAATACCAAGGACAACTGCGATAACGAGGGATCTCCAGAGCCATAAAGCTGTCGGACAAACTCGGTAGCGTTAATAGTGGGCAGCCAATAACCCGGTGTTGCAAACCTGCAATTAAATCAGTTGAAATTACCCAGTGGAAGGTTGCGGCGCTCACACAACAGACAAGTCCTTGGCTATGTCTTGCATCCTGAAAGGTGACAATTGTCAGGTGTGCCTCGTCTGAACGGGAGATGCTATATCATACGATTGCTCTCGAGTATTGGAGTACCGGTCCAACAAACTATTCCACGACTCCTTCGGGTCGTATTGGAGGGTTGATGCAGATGCCACACGGAGTTTATCTGACTGCTGAAGCACGGGGTAGCGCATAAGAAAGGAGCACAGTACATTGAAAAGCTAGGGGCGTACAGCAGGGTAGCTATTGGACAAAGCTGTCGATTGAACGGGCGATGGTAACTCGGAGCGTTGAGAAGAGAGTGATGGTTGAGCGAGATGAGGGCAGTCATCCTGTTCGGAGGAAGCTCGTTGAGATTGTGAGCTGGACTGTGCCGGAGCCACGGCTTTTTTTCTCTTTGATGGAGGGATGGGGGGTGCGGAACCTTCAGCGGGACGTTTTTTACAGGAGCGCTGGCGAGTCCCGGGACGCTTGTCTGGTCCCCGACGTTTCGGGACGGCATCGTACTGACATTCGTTTGATCGACGGACGCAATTGTGACATATCGGTCGCGTTGAATCACAACGGATCTTCCTCGCTCGACTTCGGAGACACGTGAGTGATAGTTTTGACGATCTGACTGGGAGAAGCGCACCATTGACGACACGCTATCACCAAGTTTGAAGTTTCCCGGCGGGTATTCTGTGAGGTTGACGGGGTCTGTTGTTGAGCTGGTTGAGAAGGCTGCTGGGGGTGTTGGGGGGCTTGCTGGGGTTGTTGGGAAGCGGCGGATTGGATTATCGGCTGGAGATCTGGTTCGCGTTTCGGTACGATAGATCGTTGATCAGTCCCGGAGGAAATGTGTACGGGTGGTGTCGAATATGAGTGGTCACGCGCCGCGTCTCCAGAATACCTGCGATGGGATGGAGGAAGGTGATAGGTGGGCCCGCCACTTCCGCCACTTATGGGCGGCGGGGGGAGACACGGACTGTGATAGGAATGCGGCTGGATGTCGAGACCAAGATGATTTCGATGGGGGATGGGGTAGTCTTGCGAATACGAGTGGTGGTGTGGGTGGCTTGCCGAGTGCAAATGGAGATGGTCGTCGTAGACATGGGGCGAGGACTGTGGGACGGAGAGATGGATGGTTTTGTAGTCGAACTGGGATGCGAGGACGCCAGCAGCGTTGTGAATGTCGAGCTGATCGTGGTGATACCGGACTTTATTGGTTGAAGAGGTGTCAAGCGAGGATGGTCAGTTTGGAAAAGAGAGCGAGACTTACTACTGTCCCCGTGCGGTGGCGGGAACTGGGCCCCGAAGATGGGAGAGTGGAGGCCGGAGCCATCCTCGCTGGACTGGGGACCGTCCTCGACAATGATGGGATGGGGGTACGGGGGGTAGACGTCGCCGTTTGCGCTGGCGACCATGAGTGTGGTGGAGGACGAGATGAGAGAGAGAGACAACGAGGAGGAGTAATGTGCTTGGCCACGCGAGATTGGAGGGGGGGTCCTTATGAAACGAAACGATCCTACCGTATTGGCGAAGAACGCGAAGATCAGAAAATCTCGATCTTGGTATCAAAATCTGGCCAAACGCGGTCAAATCCGCGCAAATCCCTCTTCCCCCCCCGTTTTTGCGCCCCCCGCCCAATTCGGACACGGCTCGGGACCGCTTTCGCCGGCCAGCTCATCCACTGCAGGTCAACATACGTGGCTTACCCCAGAGCGCTGCTGTCCGCCGGGGGGCTGCTGGGGATGCAGGTGGACCCCGTGCCTGGTCGTCATGCGTGCGATTCTGCAGAACTCTAAATTATATTTTTTATCATTGCAATTGGACACGTCTAAATATGGGCCTTGTTTTCCCTCGAATTTGCCTTGCACTTTCCGAATCAGACATGTCCCCATTTGCAATTTCCTCTCTCCGCGGTCTGTGCGTCGTCCTCGTATCACCCTCCCATTTCGATAGCCTCGCCTCCTCATCATGATCTGAGTCGCGACTCTAATACCTAACCCCTGTCTGCCCACAGCTTTGGGTCAAATTCACTTTGCACACGAAATTCCCTTTTTGGGCCCACTCCGTCTCGCCACCGTGCTCGCCGTCCCCCGCAGTACTTGTGCCCATGTTGTCGTGGCTCTTCTCTTGCTGTGGAAGACGCAAGCTCAATGATCCAGAGGTGCGTCCCAATCCAACTCTTCGTCGGCGGCACAGACAAGCATGTTTTAGGCACTTCCCGATGAACGCACCCCCATGATTCCTGCCACCGAGGACACCCCGATGCAAGTACCTACCCTTTTACTCAGATCTGCTGTTTGATAACCGTACCAAAGCACCCAACCCCGCGTCGTGGACCACCAAAGGCTCAAAGAGAGACTGGGCTCGGTCCTCAAATCCAAGGAGACGTACGCCCATGTCGTCTGCTTGCACGTTCTGCCTAAGCACACACTCTTACAGAAAAATGGTCAACGTGAATGCCGAGTTTCCCTTCAACCTGCACAACCAACGCCTGGACGACCCCTCTCCTTCCCGCTCCTCCCGCAACGTCTCAGGGGGTACATATGGCAGCAGCCGCCACGCGTCGCTTTCGCCCCACCCCTCCATCAAAAAGTCTCGGTCGAGTGCCTCCGTCCCTGGTGACCATGAGATATTTTCCTCTCAAGTCCTCCCCCCACACCGCCTTCCGGCAATTTTGAACGTAAAGCTCGTCAAAGTGGGAGGTAGTTCCGATGTGATTGAATCGCTAAGGTCAGCCGACGAAAAGCGCGAGTTCGCAGGAGACGCCGAGTCGACAGGGCCAGTTCAACATCCACAACCCTCGCTCTCGGCACAAGGGCCGCCATCCCACCACCAAGTAGGTCATCTGAACTGATCCTGCTCCTTGCTCCGTCGCGTGATCTGACGTCCCGCTGTCAGGTGGTCCCCAGTGACCTTGACCTTGACCAACACATCGCTTCACCTGAAAGCTTCACCTTCCACGACGCTGGTGCCGTATCACGTTCATGGAGGGACTGAAGTGACCTCTTGGCATATGTATCCACCATCCCACTCATTTCGGACCTTGCATATACGCGCCTCGTTTAGTGTATAATTCCTTTCTGGTATTTCGTGTTATCTCCACGAGGTCCTCCATTCATTATTGTGCGGCAATTTGAATTCTCATCCTTCTTTTCCTTTGTAGTTTCTCCCGGACCGAAGGAGTGAACAAAGGCTAGGGAGCGGACGTTGAACCTAGAATTCCCTGCGTGGGTGGCGGGAAACAGCACTTATCCGATTCCCAGACGCAACGTTCTGATAGACGAGTAATATATCGCGGTCGACGAGTCACTAGTCTACAGCATTCGGCTCAACACTTTTCCAGGCGCTACGTGTTTGATTCATGCTGGGTTGAAATATTTGATGAGGCAACGTGCTCCCAGCACTCTCAAACTTGGTGACCCCCGCTGTCCTTGTCTACTTTGGGAAACGGTTGGTGGACACCTGCAGGGTCATGAAGCATCTCAGTCGTCGTTTGCACGGCCCCGACTGTCGGAAAAGAAGTCGCTGAAATACAGCAAGGTTTGACAATAGAGCTCTGCGTTGGCTTGTTCCTGTGACGTGGAAATATACCCTCACTGCACATATGTTTGCCGTTCTGATCTGTCAGGATTGGAGAACTGGCTAGAATTTCTAGAACAGGCCTCAACAACGACGACTCCATGGGGCAAACAAAATATGTGGCGCAAAGGGGTTTCAATATGTTCCCGGTCTCCAAGTTTGGGACCCTCCGCAGGTCTGCCAAAGAACAAAAAAACAAATCCGAGGCTCTTCCACCGCCCTCTGCTCCCCCCCCTTCGTGCGATAGAGTTGTGGTGTGTGATACAGGATCACGATCTCGATTCCACAAACGGCAGCGTCTGGCAAAATATATCAAGCTGAGAAAAGCCCCGAGCAATTTCAAACCTCTTAACTTTGTTGCCCCTTTGGATCATTGGATGTACCTATACGTGTCTTATCTTGGTGCCCAAAATCAGTCTCTGCTATCCCAAGTACCGGTGAGGTTCTTCTGGCACAGCCTGCCGGGCATCTGGGACTGCATTCAGGGAAAGCCCGGGGTGCTCCGATGCAGGTGGGGTGGTTACAATGGGGATCTGTTTCATGGAAATCCAACAAGTCATCGAGCTCGAGGCAAGCAACTCCCTTGCCAGCGGTAAACTCACAACGAAGATGCCCTTTTTGCCAGCATGCACCCGGAGGACTGACTAGCCTGACCACTTTCTGGTGGTAACATGACTCCTTAGGGATGCCCACGCAGGCTACTCACGCCCCATCCATACTCTTTCGCAGATACTCCTCGCCCCCCCGTAAAAGAATTTTCCCATGTCAGCGATCACAAATAGATCACTCACTCACGGCGCTGCGCAGACACAGATACGGTGACAAGATGCTGATTCATCAGCCCGTAGGGGGTGGTTCCATGAGAGCTGGTAACACCACACTCGTGTTCGCAAGTTCAATTTGGATCACGCAGTATATGCGGGCGCATGGGCTGTGCAGCGAAGACACAAACGTAAGCGATCAATGATGTCAATTGAAATCAGACCCACCAAGTAGGCTCCACGGTTGTATCTTCCAAAAAGTACAGGTGGTTTCCATGACTAACCAATTTCAATGAATTATGGGCTTCGGAAGGCAGCTGCGTTGTATCTGCTATCGTTGCGCCTTGTAGCCTTGCAGGATATATTAGTAGCTCAGGGATAGAGCACCAAGCGATAGTAAATCAGCAAGGCGCATCCCACAGCTGGGAAAAACGTTCAACCAGCTGTCCCAAACAAATCTCCTCAGAAGTCATGCGTGCTTCATTTATGCGGAAACGATGCGCCACCAAACAAATAGAACGGGCGCTGAACACCCATTCTGAGTATTGTTTTTCTCCGTGAGGTCTGCTCCAGTCATTAGCGTTTGTGCAGTGAACGTGACGTACTCGGTGCATGACTTCCTCGAGGTAAAACTCTAACCTCACTGAGCATGATCACACCAATTGTAAAGTAATCGGCAAAACGGTACACATGTTATGATGGTAGCGCCGAAAGTTTTGGCAGGCGAACATCCACAGCGAGTGGCAGATAAGGGTTGCTGCCGCGTGCCCAAACGGACATGTAGGCGATCGAACACAAGGCATGCTAGATGCCCAGTTGACCGCTTGAAAGCTAGACTTATCCAAATCGGGGTCCTGGCATTCTCAAACGCTTTGTGCTGCAGGTCTCCGTGGTGAACACGATTGGCAATAAGAAATGAATAGGTCGACATCCTTGACACCACCGGACCATGTGGAAGATACACGACCAATCACGACCTTGAGTTCGGGTGGCCGATCGCAGTGAAAGTGAGGATGTTAAGGTCTACAGCGTGCTCCGTTGCCACTCGAACCATCGATGTGGGTGTTCCGACAACAGTGACATTGAGAGAGAAGCAGATGAACCCAAGCTTTCATAAAAAGTAGTCCGACTCATCAGATGCTGCGACCCATCCAAACAAAAAGATATTTGCCCTGGGCTATGGGGACAATGTCATACCTCTACATTGAGACTACATTAGCGTCTCTGCCACAGAAAACGCACAGGGGGTCTGACTGGTTGGGACATAGCTGTTCACGTCACTCGACGAGAACGACCACCCTAGTCGTGCCTGTAGCGAGCGCTGGGTCTGTCCCTCGCGGCGTTCAGGTTCCATCTTCGCCTATCCCGTTCCCTTTCGCGCTCACGTTCAACAGAGTCGTAATCCCTAGAGCGGGCGGGTGGTTTCTCGCGCCCGTTGGGAGAACACGAGCGAGAACGGTCGTCATCGTCGTGTCTGTGCTTTCGGCGTGATGGAGACCTTGATCGGGAGCGAAAGCGGGCATCATTCATGGATATGCCCCGATCACGCTCTGCACGTGGTGCACGTTTTGCCTCCTTCCGTGCCCTCTTCTCCTCCTTGTGCTCTGCTTTTTGTCGCTTCTTTTTCTCCATCTGTTCCGCTTCATCCTCAGGACCTTGAACCAATTGGGTATTAACTGAGGCTGACACCCCTATCACCTGACCGTTTGTGGATGATGGAGAAAAGCCGCTAATGACGGAGGAGGTAAACAACGCGGAAGGTGCGCAAGGACGATGGCATACAGAGCTACAGAAAGAGCTTCCGCTTCCATTTCTTTGAGTTGGCGTATCTCTTCATCCCTCTCCGCCTGTGTCTGGGATTTGTCCCTGTTGTACCAGTGAACATCCTTGTTCTTCTGCCACCTACCAGTTGGCGCATTAATACTGTGCCCAAGGTAGTGCTGTCTATAGCTTCAATAAAAATTCCTCAAAACTTGTAAAATACCTACATACTTCTCTGTCTTTGTCTGCGGAGACGTCCGACCATTTGAACTGGGCTTGTCCGCCTCGTGTCCCTCCACGTACTGGCTCGAACATCCGAGATTTTGCTGTACAGATACTACACGGTGTACGGTTGGTCGTCAAGGATTATGTCATCAGCCTCTCTCACTGCTGACTAAACACGGCTTCACGCACGGAATGCTGATTCTGGCCTAATACCCCAAGGCTCGAGCTGAATTGGCTCTATTGGAGGAACAGGCGCGACGCCTCCTCAAAGAGCTCTTGCACGTCCGTGATGTTGTGGCCACGCAACGAGCCAAGGTAGACGAACTTATTCGAACAAGACCAACCGCATTCAATCTCCTTCCAACCGAGATATTGCTGTCCATCCTTGATCTATCTTGGACAGTCCCTGCCTCTGGACCACTATCCATGTCGCAACGTCAGCTTCTTCCATCATTACACATCTGGAACGGAGTCGTGGAGCACTTCTTGACATTGTCATCGAGACACCATTGTGGTCCCGAGTCAAGCATCTTGCACTTGTCCCATCCCTAGACATTGTTGGCTCCTTAGCGCATCGCTGGCATAGCTTGTCAGTTTCTCATGTCGGCCACGTCGATGACGATGACGATGAACAACCCAGTGTTACGGCGCTCGCAGAATTTATCATCAAGAGTATCAGTCACTTGCATTTTCCCTCTCTCAAATATGATGCAATCCCATATTGTAACCCTTCCCTGGACTTCCTTTCTCCAGTCCGTGCCCCAGCCCTTGAACATCTGGAACTCGAAGAGTTCATTGCCGAGCACACTGTTTTTCCACCAGTCACTGCATTAAAAACTCTCAACCCGGATTTCTATGGCAGCCCTGTGGACTATCCGTCATTCCTATACCTGATTCCAACGCAGACATTGACGAATCTTTCACTCTCAGGATTCACAGAGGCATTCTCGCTCCATCCAAACAGTATTCACTTCCCATGTCTGAAGATGCTTGAGATATCCTGCCGTGCAAATGCGAGACAATTCATGGATGCGATTGTGGCACCCAATCTCGAACGATTCATATATACTTCTTTTTATTCTGATGATGCACCCTTCGTTTCATTGCGTGGATTTCTCTCCAAATTCACCGATGTACGTTACCTCACCTTTTATCGTCCTAAGACACCGACAGCTCCTGAACTACTCGATGCCGATGCCATCGCTCTTTGTAAGACTTTCCCTGGGGTACGTCATGTGAAATTGAAGACAAATCAGTTACCCCACCTCTTCGACCCTACACTGAGACCTCTGGACGGAACTCGAGAGCTTGACCATCTGTGGGCTGCACCCCAAATGGCTAGAACCCAACCAGTTCTCGGCTTGGCTTCTTGATCGACAAGCATTGGGACTACGAAAGTTGCATGTGAAACTGGTACACTCCTCTGAACATAGTGGCTCCAGTGAAACCATCAATTTCAAATTCCCTCGGCTGTACGAAGTCCTCAGAGAAAACTGCATCCTGGAGTTGGACAATTTCCGGTTAACTTTGCGGGAGATGCGTTTCTATATGCCAGTGAATTCTCGGTTGAGAGTGGTAAGCACATTGTTCCCGTATGCCGGGCTATATTCACTGTGTATCTGTTTAGCATTCGCCACAGCTAACAACAGGACTTATGGATGACATTGCTGCAGCCTTTCTGGGAGGAGACATCGGTCATGGTTGATAACAGGCAAATGGCATCGGGGTGTTCTCTACGTAGTACATGGACTCATCGTGTTACAACCGAAAGGACGGATCCAGTACTAGCAGGTGTCATTATTTGAATTCATTTTCCCTTGTCGGAATGCCCTGCTGGCCAGAGGCAAACCTGGACCATGGAGGCTTATCTTGAAGAAGTTGCGAGCATAGAGCCGTGACACATAGACCAACTTCCTCTAATGCTCTATTGCAATGCATTGCGTTCATTTCGGATCTCTCACTGGTCGACTTCGAAGGCCCATTATGCCCTTGGGCAACTGTATGTAACTGTTTTCTTTACACTGCCGCAGTTTGTTGCGGTACCGTATACGAATATAGAATTCCTCTGATGACCTCATGAAACTGTACATGAGTTCTCGATGCCATCGATGAACTAACATACCTGTTAAAAGCGGACAACTGTGAGGCATGTGGAATGACAGTCCAGTGAAAAGCTCTGTATCTCATTGGTCTGGAAACCGGGTGACCTGCATATTCCGCAGTACATATATGACACAGCGACCCTATGTAAAGCCTGCACATATGTCACTTATAAGCAGACCTTCAAGTAATTGGGTCTGCTACACTTCATTCGTACGTTGGTGAAATCGATGCTTGGCTCAACCAAGAAGCAATGTGAGTCGAAACTGACCACAGTCCCCTAATTGTTCGACTTGACAAAGCGTTTTGAATTATTTTTTTTCCCATTTCATGTAAAATTCGCTAATAACAACATTCCTTACCCCCATTCCGCCATCACACTAGCTCCTGCCTTGACTTCCAGCTGCAAGTTTGGGTGTGAACGGACCCTCGCCAGCTGCGCGAACGTTTTCCCGAAGATTCTGCGGTGGTCTGGAGCCTCTTTTAACTTTGCAGAGTAATCGATTATCATCGCGCCCTACAGTCGCTTCACCACGACTAGAGTTACTGTTGAACCCGAGTATCTTTCTGTGGCCGGCATGGTTCTGCGAGAGCCGCCAGGTTTTCGCTATGGAATTCCGTCTCTGTGGTAGGAACATCAAGCCACTTTACCGGAGGAAACCAGTGCATTCTTCTTTCAATGCCACCCGTGCACAAGAGGGATTATAGGTGTGTCGTACATCGTATAAGCATGTAGCATGTCTGACTAGTGCTTGCGGCACTTTCATTGTACCTCGCTGCTGACGTTGGATAACCCAGGTGATCCGCTGAGACGATCGGAATTATACCTTATCCCCAACCAAACAAGCCACGCTCCAGAAATTATATTTTTCCTGCGACGAAGGAAGCACAAGATCATCGACAATATTCGCTTTGGAGACGATGTAGCGTTCCAGTCGCAGCGACCACGCCAGCGACGTGTGCAATGTCATAGTTGTATGTATCTTATTTTCAATGGTATTTTTTGAAATATTTTTTCCTGATTAACCACGTTGTTGATCTAAAGTTTGGCGCACGGGCCCGCGTGGCAAACGAAACGGGGTTTGCTGCTTGTGGAAATAGCCGAGCAGAACCTTCGTGTGCTCCTCAACCATCCTTTTATCTGTCGCGCCGTCTGCAACTTCCTCTGCCTACGGGCCCTAGTGCATGATGAGCAAAAAGGCTGCTAAGAACCAAGAGCCGGAGACTACCTATGTCGAGCGCGAAATCGTCCTTGCCAAAGTACGCGGTTTCCCTCCGTGGCCAGGCATGGTGCGTCGCGTCTCTGTTGAAACGTCATGCAACCACCTCACTGCTCTTGGATGCCTTCCAGGTCGTAAATCCCGACAATGTCCCCTCAACTGTATCCAAGGAGCGTCCCACGGGCAAGAAAGCAACCTTCTACTGTGTTCGATTTTTCCCTGCTGGAGACTAGTGCGCCTCCCTCTCCTTTCATTTTACAGATGACTCAGATTCCTTTGACAGCGCTTGGCTCGTATCCAAAGACATATCTAAGTTAAAAGAGCACGAAATTCAGGCATACATCAGTGAGCCGCACAAGAAGAATGCCGACCTCCTCGCAGGATACCGGATTGCTCTTGATCCTCAGAAGTGGGAGAAGGAGAGAGAGAACGCTGAACTTATCGCAGCTGAGCAAGAGGACAATGCGCCCGTTGATCAACTCGATAGTGAGCAGGACGAAGACGACAAGAAGCTAACCAAACCAAAGAAGCGCAAGCGGGAGTCAGATGCCTCAACGAAGCCTAAGGCGAAGACTAAACCCAAGTCTGATAAAAAGGTGTCCGCCAAGGGCCGAAAGAATGGGGCCAAGTCAAAAGAAATGGTCGAATCCGAAGATGACGGAGACCAGGATGCTGAGGGTGAGGGTGGGGACGTGACTTCGAGTGCCAAGGCAGCTCCACCCCCTTCTAAGAAACCTAAGCGGGAGAAGGATGAGGACATCGATGGTGCGGATCGTCTGTTATCGGTGAAGATCCTGATTTCGTTGACTCAATTCCACCAGCCAAGCTAGAATCGGACCCAGAGGCGAGGAAAGTTAGAGAATGGCGGCATAAACTGCAGAAAGCTCTGCTAGGCAGCAAAGGTCTTCCTTCACCCGACGTATGCCGAAATATTGACCTATTTCGTCCAAGTTACTCATTCTCGATAGGAAATGCCTGCGCTTGACCAACTCTTTGCCACCGTTGAGAAATACGAACATCCTAATATCATTAGTTACCTCTCGGTGCGTCTTCCTGCACTGGGCGTCAAAGGGGCTGTGTTACTCACCTGTGTTCTCTCCGATGACTGGACAGTTTTCGAAAATTGGCAAAGTCATGCGACACATTGCTGCTTTAACGCCAGAGAAGGTGCCCCGAGACGACGAATTCCACTTCCGAACACGCGCAAAGGCATTGGTAGACAAGTGGCACACCATTCTCGGCTCTAGCAAGACAGCTGAAGCTGGTGGCGAGGCCGCACCTAACGGCGCACCTGCAGATGGGGCACCAGTGTCGCCAATGCACAATTCTACGTCAGCGGGTGGTGTTCCTGAAGGAGAGAATGCTGGTGATGTGTCGATGCTATCTGCGGCATGAGTGCCTAGCCACTTGCGCCCATGGTCTTCAACTCCCGTTTGTGCTTTTGCACATTGGGTTGTTCATGTTTTGCACCCCATCTGCCGTCTGAAAGTATAATATATTTCCTACCTCTACTGGTGTGCATATGGCTATGATGACTGATGGGCTTAAGCTAGCTCGTTCGAAGTGACGATCTACAAGTGTTTTCATCGTTCATATGTAGGATACTTGTCGATGTCAATTTTCTACCATGCTGTTCCATTCGCAATTGATTACTATCGGATACCGACGATCAACGTTAAGTCATCTACGTTTCTGTTAGTCGTGTAACTTGCCTAAAGGGGTTCGACGGTACACGTTTAACGGTCCCTCGTTTGTTTACTTAGCTCCAATGCAATTATTGAGAGCTGCACGTCTGTTCACCAGGAATGCCCACTTGACTCGGCTGGCTACTCACAGTGCAAGGTCGTCGTCGTCGTCGTCGTCGACAACCCGTGTTGCAGAAGATATTTCCAAGGACACTTCCCCAGACCCCACACTGAATACGCCGCCGCCGCCGCCGCACACCCCACAAGTCAGCGGTCGGTTGGACGTGAATGAAGGTACCCATGGCGTTCATTTTTATCGTACAGAGGTAAGCCATTATTGCGGTCTCTTGCACCACTTCGCCTGACCCATCTTCCAGCCCCTTCCCTCCGGTAGTCAGTTGCTTTGCTTTCCCCCTTGCAGATGTTAACAAACACCATTCCAGCGGATGCACCTGTTACCCAGAGTGGTTTCCATTTCCTCCCGGAAGTCCCCCGTCTCCCACTTGGCAAGACCATGCACATCAACCACAATGACATCGAGACGTACTTGCGCCCGCTGATCCAGTGTCATTGGCATGTGGGTCGTGTCAGGGGGGCTGCGCGTGACGTTGAGATATTATCGATAGATAAACTCTTCCGGTTCAAAAACTTTGAAGTGACGGTCAAGTTTTTTAACGAGCTGGCCGACATCTCTTTGAACGAGAACGTGTGTTTTCCTTCAGCGCTCCGCTAAACGAGTCCATGAATGTGTTGTTTATTTTCCAGCACCATGCCCACTATGCTTGTGACTATGGACGCATCTACGTCAGCATTTACACCCATGCTGGGTACTGTAATACACAGACAGAATCCGGGCAATGGATCTCGGAACTCGTTCCTGGTCTCACGCTGCGAGACGTCCGCTTTGCAATCAGAGCAGAGAGGCTACATCAAAAATACCTTGCTGATGGACTCGCCGTCACGCTAGTACCCTTCGAGACCGAAAGGTTGCAGGACTGGTCAATAGAGCGGCTAAAACTACGTTATCCCCCATCCCAAAAAACCGGGGTGAAGCAGGGAACGGGGCCGGTATAAAGGTCAGTTAAAGCTACTGATGACTCCTTCACCCCACTTCTTACACGCCGTGACAGGAGTAAAGATTATTGCAGTACATATCTCGATATCATCCCCAAATAAATTTGGTGATGGTTTTAATTTCCTCCTCAACACCCTCGAACGTGATTCGTTCCGCAGCGAGGTCCTGCTGCATGTGCAACTCGCTACTTGTGCCCGTCAGTGGCACGATGCCGTGCAACTGCGCGAGCTTGAAGATCATTTGGGCAGGCGTTACATCGAGTTTGTTGGCTGCCATGGGAACAGCTGGATGCGTCAATAGACCGGGAGAACCGGTCAGTGTCCAGAATGACCTACGAGTTTCGAATTTTAGTTCCGAACAGCGCTAATAACTCTGGAACGAAAGTAAAACGAACTGATACTCAATATCGTTGTCCCTGCAGTACCGCCAGACTTCGCGGTCCCAGTTATTCCCTTCATACCACCGGTTTTGTACGATCTGCACTTTCCTCAGCTGTCCCAGAGCGACAAGCACGCGCACGTAATAGACGTTGCTAATACCGATCTTGCGCACAGTCCCTTCATCTTGTGCAGCGATGAGCGTGCGCCACGCTTCCAGATTCGCGTCTATTGTCCGCAACGGTGAGTGGAGCAGATAAGAATCAACATATGACGTCCGGAGGTTACGCAGAGACTTCGCTAGAGAGGCTCTGATTTGGTCGGGGATAGAGTCGCGGGGGTTGTAAGGGAGGGGTTTATTGAGATCCTGTCCGTCTATGGGTGTGAACCTGAGCATAGAGATAATAGGATGAGTATCAAAGCTTGCGTTGAGGGAGGGATTTAGGCACTCGCTTTGTCTGGACACAGTATCCTTCACGTTGGAGGTTATGCTTAGCGCGCAAAACCTCCAGGGCTTCGCCTACAAGATCTTCCCTGCCGGCTGCAATCAGCTTACAGGACAGGAGTTAAGATCTTGGATACCTATAATGCTTGGGTTGGCATGCTGGACAATATGTTCAGGCAAGGAGCGCATATGAGGTCTCGGCGGTTCGCTTACCCGTATCAACTGCACGAAATCCTTGGAGGAAAGCATTGATTACGAGCTGAGTGGTCTGCTCGACTTTCCTTCATGTCGTTTGTCAGTGACCATGTAGGAACTACCAGCCCGTCTTACCATGCTGTTCCGTAGATGATGTTGGGCCTCAGCTTGTTCATCGTGATTCCACTTCAGGGGCACATCACAACTAGACGAAGACAAACAGGCTAACTGTAGTTACTGTAATCAGAAGTGTACGACTTTCTTACTTTTGCCTGGCGGCGGATCTCCAGACGACTTCACGGTTCCAGTGTGCACCCCAACTTTAAGCTCGAGCTGTTTCTTCTGCTTGCTCTCGTCCCTTTCACTCTTGGAAACCTCTCTATTTTTCCGCTTAAACACATGGAAATCATCCTCGTCTGCACCTGCCTCCTTCCCAGTCCCAAACATCGTGCGTGCTGCAGTCCCCGATTGGTCGTGCTTCCGAAGGGCACAGTCTTTTGCGAGATGGGTCTTCTCGCCACATAGTTTACAGCAGCCACCGTTCGGGTAGACACCCTTATCAGTGTTTTTCGGGCAGGCAGAAGCGAGATGACCTTTCTTTGAACAGACAAAGCATGACGCAAAGGGTAATGGATTGAGAGGGTCCTCCGGCTTCTTGCAGCGTGAAAGTGTGTGGCGTCTAGATCCACAGCTAGGGATATTGGCTAGTAAGTGGACACGAAAGAAACGGTGATGCCATGGGTGCACCTACCGGTAACATATGCCAACTGTAGCATTGCCACCCCCGCCGTTCCCTGTGCTTGCAGATGCTTTGGGACACTCTTTAGCGGTGTGGCCCTTGTTGCGACACATAAAGCAAACTATGTCAGCTTGTCGTTGAGAAACGCGTTTCAGTCGACGCGATTCTGAGCGGTGTGGGTGGTTGGATGATGATCCACCATCTGAAGGTGTTCAATGGTCGAGCAGTGTGTTGGAGGAAAATTACCTTTTTTCTGTAGTTTCCGTTTCTTAGAGGCTCTGTACCCTGTAGATTCAGCGTCGTTGATTCCCTGTGGCGAGTATGCCTCGCCGTGTTTGAGGACATCCTTTGCGGAAGACGGTTTCTTGCACTTTCTCTCCTTCCTCGGAAGATGGGATGATTCTTCGTCTTTCGATGTTGTAGTAGGAGAGTCTGCATCCGCAAACCCAGCTTGCACATACGTGCGCTTACGGGCGAAGTTTGTGATACGAGTCATAAGTGGCGGTTGTATGTATTCCAGTTCGAGTCGAAGGATGTGTGATTTATGTAATTACTCATCTATTGTGTCCTTCGTCAATAGATCATCATAAGCCAGCCCTGTCGAAGGTCACGAGCTGTATGGTCCAGAGCCATACGATGTCAACTTCGTCTTCCCCATCCCAACTAGCCTGTCTGAATAACCACTAGACGAAACGGCTCTAGAAGTGACCGCAATGTATCTGTACCACTTGGAAATGACGTGATGCGTAATGGATGATACGAGTCATAAGTCGAGATGGCGGTTGTATACAAGTTCAAGTGGAAGGACGAGTCACTCATCTGTAACACCATGGCGTTCGTCAACAGATACAAGCCAGCCGACCCCGTCAAAGACCATGAGTTGTATGGTTCAGAGCCATACGACGTCAATTTTGTTTTCCCCGTCTCGAGTACCCTATCGAGCGACAAAGTCCGTCTCGTTCCTTTCGTGCCTCGTATCCACGCAGCACCGTACATCGACGGCATACGAGGTTACGAGTCTATGTATGAACATATGCCTGTCGTACTTGAACATCTTCGTGGCTTTTTGTGTGCTGTCGAGCTCTTCAGGCGGGGCGCAGGGAATATCTTGTTTGGCAATTATCGACTTGACTTCACCTGTCCAGATCCCGATCATGCGGAGTGGGGAGGTTCCATAGCAGGGATGATCGGTCTGCTGGATACCGATGAAACTCATCTAGTAACTGAGATCAGCCCGGTTGTTGTCCTTCCCGCCTTTCGGCGTACCCACGTCGGCTCTCATGCCGTCGGTGTGCTGCTCAGGTACACGCTAGATGTGGCCCCGGCAGGGCTGGGACTCCGCAAAGTGAAGTGGGGATCTTCTCCCCACGATATGGCATCCAACAATCTCGCGAAGCGCATGGGATTCAAGTTTGGGAGGGTGTGTAGGTGGAATTGTACCCTACCAAGGGTGGAGGGATATCCTAAAGTCGGGAAAGATGGGCGAAAGGGCGATGCAGGGAACGGATTGCTGGGACAGGACAGAAACGAATATGCGATATGTTGGGACGACTGGGAAAACGGGGGGAAAAGATAATGTGGAGAAAGCCTTTGCTCGGGTGAAATAACCAGTAGATGTGACGCAAACTAGATCTGTACATACCAGGAACTAAGGGCGGGATGCGTAACTGGAAGGTAAAAGGTAGAATACTATCTGCATTTAGTCATCCAAGTTCCAGTTGTTCTCCTTTACCAACTTTTCTTGCTCAAGGAGATATTTTCCTGAAGTCGATGATAGGCGAGGAGGAAGAGACAGATAAAATGGATGCAAACCTTCCTTATATTTCTGGGAGTGATCTGCTGCTCTGTGGTAATACCAGCCTACACGGTCGTTGCAGCCGACGCAGAACACATCTGCGACTGTATGCACCCCAGTCCTAGGAATCTGAGATGAAGTGTGAAGTGACTGAACATGTGACTCACAAAAGTGGCCGATCCTCTTTCTTGCCGAGTTTGACATTGACGGCCGAATGCATCAGACTGGGCCAGGGTGAATGAGTGTCATGCACGATGAGACGGACTTACTAGCCCCTTCCCTCTCTCCCTGAGAACGACTTGCTGATGAGCTCATCCTGCAGGGCCTGGAAGGCATGTCAGTGGGCTGGAGTGGAGCAAGGTGTCTCAAGAGGACCAGTACAGCCGAGCAAGTTGTGCAGATAAACCTGGGATGGTCGTGGTATGTCGCCTCCATGGTAAGCCCAATGAGGCAGGTTTCCCTGTTCTCCATAAAAGGATACCTGTGTGCCAGTGGGTGGTCCGTGCAGCGCCAAACAGTATATAAATGGGCTGGGTTTGGTGGCTGTTCCCCATCTCTTGTGCTCGGGCATGTACTGTCGCCAGTGAGGTCTTTACCGAGGCACAGTCTTTTGCTGATTGCAAATTACACATCCGAACCCGTCTGTTAGCTTCGGCTTTCAGCAATTTTTGGAATCACTACGCCCTTGGGTATTATTATTATTCCATATTGTAGTCCTCTGCGAAATAGAGCCCTCTTGTCTTCAACCATGTGTGATCTTCCACTCGACGATGCTGTCGTCGATGTGCTCAACCAGCTCTTTCCAGATGGTAATGCTCCGTTGTGTCGTGAGCATCGTTGAGCGGGACTGACGCGTTCAGAGGCATCCCTCAGCCAGCTGGAGACCGTCCAGGAGAAGCTCGCCGACAATGAACGCCAGCTGCAGCAAGAGATCGACCTGCTCGCGGATGAGCTTCGTCGCAGCCAGGACCCTAACAGAATGCAACTCATTCAAGAGATGATCTCTGTACATTGAACTGCCTCTGCCTGTCTTACTTGCTCATGATGATCTCTCCAAGGACCTGCTGGGACAAATGTCACGCATTCGCGAAAAGGCTTCAGAATCCGAGGCCGTCGTGCGGAATATCACAAAGGATATACAGGTTCTTGACTTTGCCAAGAAGAACCTCATAACGAGCATGACTACGCTCAAGAGGCTCCAGATGCTAGGTGAGACCCTCTCTTATCGCCTGGCATCGTTGGACCGAGCATCACAGCCAACGCCCTCACACAACTGGAGGACCAAGTCAAGGAGAAGCGGTACAGCGAAGTCGCTCACACACTAGCAGTGGGTAAACTATCACAGTCGCCTCGCCAGTAGGCTCACTCTTGCACAGGCTGTGAAACAAATATCAGCTACTTTCAAGCCCTACACCACCATACCCCGTATCATGCAGCTGTGGAAACGCGTCCACCATATCACAGGCGAAATCCGCACTCAACTTGACGCCGAATTCGAGGCATTGTTGGTTCCTTTCATCTCGAAACTATGACACACGCCAGTTAATGCACACACGCGTCCTTCTAGCTACTTGCAGGATCCCTCCAAACCAGCCAAGGTCTCCCAAATCACCGACGCGTGTGCGGTCGTCGATGTCCTCGGTGTTGATGTACGAACTCAAGTAATCGAACGATACGCCACACTTGAGCTCAAGGAATACCGTCGTATCTTCCGTGCCAGTGACGAGGCCGGGCATCTGGACAACATTTCCCGGAGATTCGCTTGGTTCAGAAGGTTGTTAAGCTCACACGATAATGAGATTGGGAGGGTATTCCCTGCAGAGTGGCATGTTGGCTGGTGCCTGTTTGCGAAGTTTGTTGCAATCACGCGGTAAGTCTTGCCAACTATAGAGGCATTCGTCTTTCAAGTCCTCGTATCCGCCAGTGATGACCTCTCTACGCTGCTATCGAAGGCGGATCAGTCGCTGACGCTCAAACTATTACTGGACACCCTTCAACAGACCATTGAATTTGAATCCTCGATGTCAAAGAAATGGGCAACTCCTGTGTGTACTCCATTCACCATGTTCCGGCTGGACGTATTTACATTTTGATAGTTGGACGAACTTTTGAAGGCGACTTCGTTACCCGCAACTCCCCCTCGAACCATGTCGTCGGCATTCGAGCCGCACCTTGGTATTTTCGTGGACGCGCAGGACAAGTCGGTGCACTCATTCATCCACCTTCTGCATTTACTAATACGTCGCTACCAGAGCACTAGGAGATATGCTTAACCCGCATCGTAATCCAAAGACTCGCGGTTCTCTCGACACTGTCACCAGGCCTTCGACTGCCAACTCGACACCTCGTTCTTCACTTGCAGCTACCGAGCACGAAGAACCTACACCTACTGTCATGCCATCTTCAACAGAACTTTTCTATTTCTACGCACAGAGTCTAGAACAGTGTGCGAAGCTCTCGACTGGTCAGGCCCTGTTCGATCTGTATAGGGTCCAGAAGAAGTGGCTCAAGATATACGCTGGTCAGTTCATGATTACGTCAGGCTTTGCAAAGACATTCAATGTTGGTTGTAGAGGATGTCCTCTTTGCGACACTCAAACGGTAACTCGAAGACGCTTCGTTTAGCTACTGTAGTTCTCATCGCTCTGTTAGGTCACCGACCCAAGTACGGAAGTCCACCGATACTCGCTTCGATGCAGCCGAGCTACAACGAGCATGTTTAGTCACGAATACCGCAGATTACTGCCAAAAGACATCCTTGGAGGTTCGCTTCCACCCTGTAGTAGTCGCCCATTATCTTGATTTGAAATATGCCTCTAGCTGGAAGATAAGATCAAGGAAAAAGTGGGCGAGGCCTTCAAAGACAGGATCACACTACAGTCGGAACGTGACCTTTTCTTGAGGTGTGCCACCCAATTTCAAGAAAAAAAATCCCTCTCTAAATCTATGTAGCGTTATCTCTGGGGCAATCAATTGGCAGCTACATGAACTTGAGGTAGCCTGCGATAGCGCCCTTGTCACTCTGTCTCGTGTGAATTGGAGCGTGATGAACCAGGTCACTGGGCATTCACCCTACGTTGATGACCTTACCAACGCCATAGACCAAGTGGTGGAATTGGTTAAGCCACTCGTCGAACAGAAAAAGTATTTACGCAATTTCCTCGATAAGGCCTGTAGGTTGGTGCTCCGGTTGTTATCGAAGAAGCCGCTTGATCATTTGATTACGATCAGCCTCATCTTGACGCGCTTCACTAACTCAGTCGTGAAGAGTCGGCCACTGAGAGAGATTGGAGCAGAGCAGGCACGTGGCGTCAATCGATATTTGAGTGCATTATTTGACACAACTTACAGCTGTTGATTGATCTGGGTGTCTTGAAGGCGTGTCTTTTGAGATTGCCGGGAGAAGCCCTCTCTAGTTCTGGGTAGTTTCCAATTGATTTAGTGGCGTGAATGATTCTGATGGGTTTTGTGCACAGCTACGTTCGGAGCTTGACCAAAATTACAACAAGGCTCGAAACACTACTCAAGGTGATCGTCACTCCTGTGGTAGGTATACAGACTCATTTGAGCAATACTAAAAGTGATTGATGACAGTAATGTACCTTAGGATCCGCCAGAGGGGTTCATCCTTAATTATACATTGCTCATTGGCGATGCATCGTTTTCAAACTTCCAAAAGGTAAGTACTAGTGTTAAATCACGGAAGTCACCGCAGAACCATTAATCACACGTTAGATTCTGGACTTGAAAGGTACACCCAAACCAGAGCAGAACAGCCTTCTTGACAGCTTCGTCACGATCGCAAGTACCAAGCCGGAACTAGAGAGCACGTCGTTCCTGACGTCGCTTGACATGGACCCACCGACCAATGTGATGGTTGGTACCCCAGGGCCAAGCCGTGCAGTACTCCCCCTTGTTATGACACCGTCGAGTGGATCAGATCACGGTGTGTTCGGTGGGCTCAGCTCTCCACCCCTGAGTGGACCATCCACAGGGTCAAGCGCCGACGGCATCGCGGCAAAAGGAAATGAACAGGGTCAGAAACGCGAAGTATTCTCGGATATCAGGAGGTTTGTCAGCTTCGGTCTACGCAGAGATACACAACCACCCTCGTAGATCTAATACGCATCGTGTATGTCCCTATGGCCGTGCGGTCCCGCAGCGCATGCTACAATTGTACAGGAAATTACTGTAATGCGAAAGTCATTCGACAGTGCGATTGGGAGTACACAAGAAATATAAAGCCTCGTGCTGCGTGAACGTCCCAGGAATGAAGGCGGTATAGTTGGCTACCTATACATAGCTGGATATGATTCGTAAAGATAAATCCTGGGTATCATGCATCATGACTTAACGCACGAAGAACGGCCAGAAACGTCCAGTAATAAGCCAAAAAGATAACCAAGATAACCCCCTACCGTGGACCTCTAAAGCCTTCTCGTCCACTCTGGAAGGGTGGCTCAAGGGTGGTAGACGCTGAAGTCGACGGCCGTGGCCTCGGGCCTATGATGCCACCAACGCGCAATGCGGAGCGAAGGGGCGGAGTAGACGAGGGCGCAGTCTCTGGACGCGTCGGAGCAATACGGGCAGACGACGTCCGGAGGGTTGCCGAAGAAGGGTGCTGTCCTGCGATCCGTGCAGCGGGTGTGGGGGACCTGAGAGGTACCATACCAAGCACCCGCTGCACAATGTAAGGTGGTGGAACAGAGTATGACAGTAGCGCTGTTCGGTCGCGGTGAGGAAGTGGCGGGTGAGGAGGGAGGGCGGAATTTGCACTTGTACGGCGAGAATCTATCGTAGCATAGTCCGAAAAACTGTGTCGGAAGTGAATATCGGACACGGTGAATGGAATACTATCAGTGGGGGAATGAGGATCCGTGGGTGGCTCTGCTGGAGGGTCTACAAGAACATGTGGTTGTTCACGTGTCGATGGCACGGTGGGGTTTCCTTCTTCCGAGTGAATGGCGTTGAATGGATGCGGGAGGTGAATTGAGGGGGGAATAGAGATCGGGAATGGAAATGGAGCCGAACCTTGACCATCCGAGTGGTGGGAAGGGGACACCGTGTCCGATCCGCGAGATGGAGTCGAGGGCGCGTCGGGTTTGGGTAGTGGAACGACTTCATCGGCACCATTCCGCTCTATTCTTACCATCCGGCTGGACGTATTTTCACTCCACCCCGAGGCATCCTTTTCATGACCGATTTCTGCTGGTGCAGAGCTCACCGTATTAGCCGTATTCGCCTTTGAGCGGCGGAATGACGGATGGGATGACGTAAAGTCAAGAAACGAGTATGTCCCAGAAACAGGAGCCGTGTCACTGGGAGGAGCATCCGAACCAGACTTATGCATCACCACTGGCACGGATTCCGGACCAGAGGAACTGGATGATTCTCCTCGGTGCGCCTGAGAGCTCTGTCTTCCGTCGTCCCTGTGCGCCTTCCGATACAGTCTGTCGCGTACTTTCGACCACGAACTACCCGCACTCCCGCTTGTACTCCTGGAGTCCCGCTTGCCCTTGAGTGAGGTGAAAATGGCACCTACATCAAGCCTAAACGGACTCGTTTCTCGCACCTGCAGAAAACTGCCTTCTCGTTCGAGGCGACGAGGTTCCCTGTTACCAGGGACATTGAGGCCACTGGGGGGAAAGAATGCAAACGGTGCTTCAGAGGTCCTTGGGCTCAAGGAAAGCGTAGCAGCGATTGCTTCCCCTTGCCTGGATGTGAGAGTCTTTGCATCGTCGTCAGGATCATCAGCTCCCAGCCCCTCAGACTGCAGTTTAGGAGCCAACCTCACACGACCAGCCGCACTGGTGCGGGGGTCACTGGGAAGGGTAGCAGGATTGGTCCAACCAGGCGCCAATTTTTCAGACTCAGGAACATAGGGAAGAACGGGTATCTCATAGGCGAGAGTGCTTAAGGAAAAGCGCTTATCGTCGCATTGCGGTGACATTGGGTGTGACTCGTATCGTGTCCGCTGACATGATCTGCTCGAATTGCTTTTTGTTTTTGATTTGCGGTAAGCAAAAGGGAACCCGCGACGGATTCCGAGCCCGAAGCCGTAGCCTTTGCTAGCGCTGAGGCTATTAGACTCGAGATCTTCCTCTCTGGAGTTGTGATCAGCAGGTCGTGGGGGGACAGGGGAATTCTTCTCGTCCCAGGTGCTGCCTCGGCGATTTCGAGAAACAGGTTTCCTCGCGCGGAGGGAGTTGCGACGTCTGATGAAGTAACGATATGAAATCACGGAAAGGAGTAGAAGCAGGACAGTGGCCAATACAATGGCAGCTATTGTCCCAGACGAGACGCTATTCGACGAGCTGGCTGTCGGGCTGTAGTATGTGTTAACGTGGGCTGTGTCCGAAACGAAGAGTCGGAGGCATACATTGTTATGTTTCCGAAAGCAGTGACGTTCACACCACCTGCTCTTAGTGCAAAAGTGCGGTTATCTTCATTGACAATAGTGAGCTGATGGGGGTTGTCCTGAGAAAGACCAGTAGCAAAGAAAAGCAAGGCGTCCGAATTGTTATAAGAGGACTGAGCAGAAATAGTGGTAGTAACGTTGTCGATAATTACGGAGTACCGGCCTGAAAACGAGGAGACCAATCCGTAGACTGTGATTGCAGAGCCTGCGAATTTGGAATAAAGGGGTGAAGGTATGTACTTTATTGCATGCTCACCCGCAAACATAGTCTGCACACGATCACCGGCAGTGGTTGAGACGTGCATGGGGGACCCTGTACTGTCCGTGACATAGCTCCAATGACCCATGAAGGCGATATCTGGATCGCTGATAGTGTATGAAGCGGCGGTGGTACTAGTAGGGTTGGATTAAATTAAGCACGAGTGAGGGACGCGGTTGTGAACGCACTCACTTCTCAGCCGTAGGCGGGGGTGCATATGCAATAATAGCTTCGTCAAACGTAATGAAAGCGTTGGGGGTACTTGGGGTCGTTATCATGGTCGTAAGCAATAACGTGTGGTTTGTGTCTTGCAAGTCACTCAATGAAGCAAGAACCCTGTGCGTTCCGTTGTAAGACGACGATGGGAGAGAATTCCCGTCCAAGGTGATCGAGAACGATGCACTGGTGGCGGTTCCCATAAGATCAATGCCTGTGCCTATCATCGACGATGGGCTAAATTTGATCACATATGAATCACGCGGGGTAATACACACCATTCCAATGGACCATCAAGCTCGCGCCATTGAGGTTGGTGTAGTGGTAGCTGGTGCCCACACCGACCTGGCCAGGCGCCAGGGCAGCCCCCGAACCTGAATACAATAGCTGCCACCCACCCGTGACGTTCGGGCTGGGTTGGAAGTTTACAGAGGGAAAGTAGGACACCTCCGGGGAGTCATTGGCGATGCACAGGTGGGAGGGGTTGCTTGCCATTCATCCAGGGAACGCACTTGCGCGAGCACGGTGGGGGGGGAGGGGAAGAGGGTGGATGAAATGGCGCTGACTCAAGGAAAGGAAATGGGAGACGCCCACGGCTGCAGAAGCCTCGCGGCCCAGCGCGACCAAGAAGCCAACTCGGCGCCGGAATGGACTAGTATTTGCAAAAAAAAAGTGGGATTATGAGATGGTGTACGGAGGTGGGTCATCGCTGACATGGCAGATTGGCACAGGTTCGTAGTCCGGATGACCATATCCTCTCACCAACTATTGGATGCGACGGTGCGGTATCTCTCTCGTTACCATCAGCGACGACCAGTGCTACTTTTACGTTGGTAGATGTCTTGCATGCTGCCTCCTCCGGGCACCCAGCCCTTCCTGGCCTCCCTATTGGCTCACGTCCGCTCCGCACTGCCCGGCCACCCCCTGGAGCCAATCCTCATCCAGGTCTTGCTGCTCTGCATCGCTTCCGGAGATAGGCACCTCGTTCTGCGCACCCGGGAGGAGGACATCAACCTGGTGGCAAAGCTCGCAACCATAGTCAGTTCACCCCTGCACCAAGTAGACTGTTAGACTATACCTAATGTTATCAGGCTCTCGGTTCAGTTTTTGGCTACAACGTTCATAGATCAAAGCATCACCCTGACGCCCGGAACCAGTCCTCTGCCCAATTTCTGCGAGCTTTATTCCTTCCCTCGTCCACAATTACTGCCCCTGCTGATGGCACACCTCATAATAAAAGCCACCAGCGCACGTCGAGTTCACGCAATGCTAGAGGGAAGCTGCCTGTCGCGATGCAGTCTGAACAGACTGAGGTGCCTTCCTTCTCTCGCCCCTTTTCGTATCCGACTGTTTCACGACCATCAGCATCTATTCCCAGGATGGTCAATCCGGGCTTGGAACATCCGGACGCTGGTGATGTCGAGCTACCCACTAACCTTAAACGACCCAGTTTGCACTCCTTTGGCGCTCGAACCGAATCGTCTGTCTCTGCCCGAAAACGACCACAGCATGTAGCTTTCCCCTCGAGCATCGAGGTGCCAACTGCGGTCGTCGTATCGGGACTTGAACACGCAAGCCTCCAGGCTCAGAAGGCCCTTCTTCGAACCCTCGCAGATAAGAAGCTTCGTCTGTCAGACGACCAGGTTGCCTTGGTGTTTGATTTACCCGAAAACTTTATCCTAATCTATGTTTGCGGGCTAGATCCCCGAGAGCCTCCTCCTATATACCGGAGTTTGGTACGTGTCCTAGAGTATGGCGCATTTGCTTTTCAAACCCATATCATTGGGACAGCTGGACAGGTTTGCAATGAGCTCTGCTGTCGATGTTGGCCAGCACACCCGCCTCGCAATGCGGCAATTCCGACTGCCTTCGACGCCGTCTTCTGTACAACCATCACCCAATATCCTAGGACCCGCGGCACACTCTGTGTCTCCTCCAATTTCACCCTCTTTTGTTCACCACTTGAAATCCCTCTGCGCGAATCATACGCACATGAGGCCAACGCTGGATATTTATTTGGCAGATCTTTTTACCGCAACACGTCACTTTGGCTCCCTGGATGCCATGTTGCTCACAGTCCGTGCCCGACGCGACGCTGAAGCCCTCATCCGTGCGTCTCGGGTACTTGGTGTTGATCCCACAGGTGCAGAGCTTATCAAAGACGCCGCCGCCGAGGCTGCGTCCAGTGAGATGACCTCTTCGACACACCGAAGCTACCCCCCTTCCAACTCAGTCGCGAGCGTGTCTTCGGATGCACTACTCGATACCTTCGACGTTCCAGAACTCGAACCCTCCCTCGCTTCGAACGGACGTCGGGGCTTCGCTGAGATCCCCGGCCATTCAGAAGATGCACTGAAATTGGATGTGTCAGAGGCGGATATCGCGCGAATGTTTCCACGAGTCGTGTCCCACCGTGTGAGGGTGAGGGATTCACCATTTGATGAGGTCCTCAGCAGCGCAATGGGTGGTCCAATGAGTACACCCACAGATGCTGACGGCAGAGAGCTGTTGTGGGAGAGGAGTACAGTCAAGGATATCTTGGTTCGTATCTTATCAGAGGTCTAATGGTTGTGCATTGTTTTCCTTGGAACGAACCTTGCAAGGCCAAGTGAGCGACAAGTGTGTGACGTTATTGAGTTCCGTCTGTCCATCTACAACGAAGCTAGAATGACCAGTGGTCCACCTGCGTCGCAGGCAGAATCCTCCAACGCACCCCTTAACCCTTCAGCAGAAGCCGCACAGCCTGATCAGCAAACCTCTAGCACATCCACTCTTCCGACGACTGGACCACCTCCCCAACAGAATTTGCAGTATGGTCAGTCTCAGCCTCAGACACAACAGCAAGGACAATCTACGGGCCGTCAGAATCCAGCACAGACATATTACACCATGGGTTATCCTCCTGGCAGCTGGCAAAACGCCGCCTGGCAACTCTCTGGGTATCCTTACGCGCCTTCCGGGAATGCTCCCTACCAGCAAACACACTATGCACAGATTCCGTATCCCCAATACCAATCTTACCAACCCCATCCAGCCTCCACCAGCCGTCAGCGCGCGAAAATTCAGGTAAAGCCGCGCACCCCAACCCCCGAGCCAGTGTACCAACATTGGGATGAGGTTGTACGCGCATTTCTGAAGAACGTAGGTCTGAGTCAGGCACTGAAGGGCTTTGAAGATGATATGGTGGTTATGAGTGACGATTGGGAGAGGAAGAATGTCCCTGGGGCTATAAGAGACTTGATACGCGATTTTATGGTGGGTTCGATCCGTCAAGATGCTGTCCAATGACTAGATCGTGGTACAGACTCTAGCCAAGTACAAGGAAGAAGAACAGGAAGAAGACCGCAATTTGGAAGAGCGGAAGCTTGACTATGTTCATCCCTCTACCGGCCAGTCCCCCCAGGCCCAGAGCACGGTAGGCATTCCGCCCACTGTCGTTAGCCAGGATGCAAACCCTTTTAGATCACAAAATCCATCTCACAGTTCCTTGCAGAAAACCGTGCAAGGAATGATTCCTCTAACCGTTCTGAATTTATTCAGTCTATTGCAGAGAGGCGGCGTCGACTAAATATCGATCAGCATTCCGACGACCATATTCCTTCTTGTGCCCGGACAGACATGAAACAACTTGATCGGGATCTACAAATGAAATACGACATCGCGAAGAACGAGGACGGCCCGTTACGAAGGACGATGAAAGGGCATAGCAGAACAGAACCAGTAGCGCCATCGATAGCTCTTTCCGACCATTCAGAGACAAAAGATCAGCCTGCACTAGATGAACGATTGAAAAACATGGAAGCTCATTTGGCGGTTCGCTATGGTATGCCACGTTAAATCTCTACCGCGACGCGCCCCCTGAATCCAGGGTAGTTCCCGCACCACCACGCACTTTACTTGCCCGACTACAGTTCCTAGAGGACCATATCATACAGCTCGAGAAGGAGTACCCGCCTTGGGCAGCTTTGCATTTCAACCAGCCCCATCGTGGAGTGTGTTTCATCAAAAATACCTCCTTGATCCTACACTAACGTTACGTCTGTAGTGGCCTCCCCCTCCTCGCCAGACGCCTATAATTGTGCCATCACACATGACTGCACAGGATGCATCTGTTGAACCTGCCACTGGCCATGCTGCACCACCAACGCCCGGTTCGACAGGTGACTCCTTGACGACCACTGCAAAAGGGAAGGTGAAAAATAAATCGAGTTTACACCGTGCTGTAATGGAAAGGCTCGAAGTGCAAAGAGCGATGAGTGATTTAGCTGGAACTAAAAAGCCTGAATGAAGTCAGAGCATGCACATGTATCCTGCCCACTCTGGCATAGTTTCTTTTCCTAATCATTTCATGAGCTGTCGCCTCAGACGCCGGCACAACATTGGTATCCTTTTTGTTCAATGGACTGCAACTTTGTCATGGACGGATGGTTCGACAGCACCATCGCACTATCACCGTCTACAGGAACTCCCCTGAATTTACTTGCCACTGGCTTTCCTGCGTTCCCTTGTGTAACGTTGGTTCGCAACCCGTCTCACTTGAGCCCCCATCGCGCCAGTCCACAATGATCCGTCGGGAGAGAGCCCGAATCGATCTGTCAGGGCTGGGCGACCTATATATCCCCTGAAATGGACTAATAGCAAAGGCTGTAGGTGCTCTCCTGCCAAAACGACTGTATAGTGTATGTAGGGCATAAGTTGTCATGTTTCAAGTTCGTACACAAAAAACCAAGGCCCTGCCAGGAATCGAACCTGGGTTACGGGAATGTTACTTCAGAATCCCGTGTGATAACCGCTACACTACAAGGCCCTTGTATCGACTACTCCCTTACTCAACCAAATTATCGACGCATGTGGCGGCCTGGTCTCACCGTGGCAGATACTAGACGCGATCTCACTAGGGATGCCACTGTTCTGCTAAGTCTTTCTCCATGACCACGAATCCATCGTATCTGCTTATCGCCCGCAATTCCCGGGGACAGAGCAACCCTTCCGCCTCCCTCAGCTCACCAACGGAAACGCATGCGGCCGCGGCAGGCATCTTCCGTTCTTCCGGTTCTCCGCCATGGGCGCACCAAGAATACGAGCCAGAAGACCCAGTCACCGATCTGAACCTGAACGACTCAGATAAGGCCATCGAGATCGACGAAACATTCACTCACAGTGGAACGTTCTTGGGAACCGTCAAAATCATCGTGGAAAGTACAACGTTCTGGTGAGTCCAAGTCGGTGGGCTCCGCACAGGTGGCGCTGAGTCTGGGGTCGCCTGGCAGGGCACACAGAGAAGTGCTGTACTTTGCCTCTCCGTTCTTCCAGGCTGCCTTAAGCGGCAGTTGGCGTGAAACCGGCAGACCATCGTCCATGTCTTCTGTAGTCACCATCTCGCACGGTCGCGATCAGTTCCGCGGCGGTTTCGCTCCCACTGCACCCCTCGACCATGACCAACAGGACGTTTCCAGTGACACTGCGTCAGATTCGTCGTCTCCTGTTGAAGTTGAGCACCCGGCTGGAAGCGGGAGCGAGGCCAGTACAAGCGGGGCGAGTGAGAGCGAACCGGAGGAAGACGGCGACGCGGAGCACAAGGCCGGAGAGCGGAAAGCCAGTCTTTCAAAGCTACGTGGTCCCACCGAGGGTCCCGCGTGCAATTCCAAAGGAAAGGGGAAGGCGACAGATCCTCGTACTCGGTGTTCTCAAGGACCACGTGCCATTACGAAGAAGCGCAGAAAAAAACAAGACCAAGACGCAGTTATTGTCCTGCAAGAGGAGAGGGTAACGTATCTATCTTCCCTTCTCCCTGCAATCTCATTGGTCGCTGTATTCAGGCCAATATCTTTCATGATTTCCTCAAATACGTGTATCCACAGTGCGCGGTACTTTTTGCGTTGTTGCAATTGACATTGACTGCGCCCCAGCCTCCAATGCAATATTGCTTGGAACAATGTGGAAGGGCTTCTGAATCTTGCTCACAAGCTTTGCGTTCCGACGCTCCAGCAAGATTGCCTCAATTTCCTCCTTACTCATGCAGCGGGAAAGCCAATCAAAGCAATGTACATCGCCGAGCTCTTCGAAGAAGAGGAGCTCTACCGTGAGTCGAGCCGCTTTGTGCTTGACAACCCTGGTGGGTGGTCAGAAGAGGAATTAGGCACGCTAAGTCCAGAAACGTTGCTTAAATTGGAGAAACGGTGAGCCTGTATGCATGGAACGGCAAGGTCGCCGCCCATATTCAACGACCACGCTCTAGCCGGAACTGGTTCCTTGAACGAGTTCTCAAACTCGGCCTTACGCCCTTGGCTAAGGAGTATCAATGTGTAGGTACCCATCATCGTGTATTATGACAGGTTCCTTGATCGTGAGTTGCAGTGTGCGACATGTCCAGACCCTGCTAATTGTGCTCGGTTACTTGAAGAAAAATGGAAACAGGCCTATAATGCAGTGTTCCGTTTTGGTTCGTCTTTCACCACATTCTCTATGAAGGCACACCTGACCTGAGTATTAATGCCCTAGGTCCCTGCCAACCATCAATGGTTTATCGCTATTTGAGGAATCTTGAAGGAGTCAGTCCCCCCCTCTCTCTCACCCACCTTGCCTGCCAAGCTACTGCGAAGGCATTCACTGCCACGCGTGAGCCTTCCTATTTCTGTGTCAGCTTGTCTCATTCTGACCCACCTACAGTCTTTGATCGAATGTTTTCAATTCGCAGCGATGCAGCTGTTGCAACCCTAAGCGGCAGCGGCGGTCGTGTCGCCGCAGTTGCAGCAACAGCCTCCAGCCCCCGCCGTCATTTCCTTTACTGCACTCTCAAACCTGAGAAGACGGCTCCTCGTACTCGTCGTTCTCGGGAGCTTTTCTAGATTTCCCAACCTAACTGTAGCATACTTTTTGCACCTTCTTTCCCTTCCAACCACCGTTTAGTATTCCACATCCAATATTATGTATTTCAGGAATATGCACAATTGTATACATACCCTGCCATGGCCGTCTGATATATCGAAATCGGGTATCTACTGATGAATCTGTCGACAAGGTAAATAATTAGGGGATATCCAGGTTGGGAGCCTTTAAGGGAACACAGTAGGTGGTAAATGAGTGCAAGGTACAATGGTGCATGATGAACAGACGAATCGACCCCGATGATCGACATAATGAATAGAACAAAATCCTTATCCAAGATCAGATGCAATATGACAGCCACAGCCGGGAATAGAGGATGGTAGTTGCAACCGACAGCCGCAAAGTCTGAGAGGCGCGAGTACGGAGAATACAATAAGATAAACAAATATCGTCCGAGATGGCGTTTGGGGTCTGGAGGGTATGAAAAAATGTCGAGAGGTGGCGATCACGGATACGTTGGGAAAATAGAAACAGCGTTTTCCACGAGCCATTCGACCATTAGTGCTTTGCCGGCCATGTCACTGAACTCTGAACCTGGGTTTCTTGACCACATGAGCGTTGCTGGGGAGCGGAAGTCAGGGACTGTTTATATCCGTTATGAAAAAACTTACGTCCAAAGACGACGCCGAGGTTGCGAGCAGTCATCAGGTTCTGATCGCTGTGTTCCCGCACGCTGCACAGGAGATTCAGCATCGAAGTATCATCCAGATGAGTCCACTTGATACATACCGATGCAGATGTAACACCAGTAAGCGCAATGTATAGTAATGTTCGGGGGGAAGACGGTCCACCAGCTCTTGCAAGTGTTTCGTCTTAAGAGTCGGGTCTTTTATCCCAGCAGAGGATATAAACTCTTCATGTAGATCATATGTTAACAGCGGTACCGGTAACGAACGGAAGTAGGTCTTCAAGACAGACGTTACGCTGCAGATATCGTTGAACCGGTCGGTGTCCCTAAGATCAAACGCGCCATAGTCCTGTCGCTCGAATAATTGAGTGATGACCTTGGTCTGACCATTTCCTCCGGTCTTGCGGTAGATACCCTCGTAATCCAACGCGACGGCGTCAACTGCCTCGATGCACTTCTCTACGATGATAGGCACCCTGCGTTCACCCCACCGAGAATCGGACCTTACTTGTTCAACAAGCTCCCGCCCGAACATTGATGGTACTATCGTCATCGCATGGTGAGTGCGACTCAGTGAAATAGCAAATATATCACATACGTGGCACGACATGCCCATTCGTGTCATCACGGTGTCGAGGCTGCTGAGCACATATCAGTTGTACTTGATTGATGCAACGTGAGTGGACATTGATGTGGCAGTCTGGAGAGAGAGAGAGAAAGGTAAATATATCTGCATCCCCGCGATACCAAAACGCACTTGAACAACGGAACTGCGACGACCCCCACAACTTATCCCCGCAATGATCGCAACGTGTGAATCGAAGAGTACTCGCTTGCTGGAAGTTATGCTCCATATGCATCTTGCCCGACGAGCTGGCCTCTCTTGTCCGTGAGCCAGGCCATTTGATGAACTTGCCGTGCTTGAGAGTCGACATCGCGTCCCATTGGTCGGGCTTCGCCATCCGATTAGCCTTGACCTCCCGATCTTCCAAAAGGGTGTTGGTGCTCTGTGTGGAGCTGGCACTAAGAGAGTGTTGCACAGCCATGGGGGCTTCCGGAATCGGGCGAGGTCTGTCAAACGATGTACTCTTCTTTCCATGCACCGAGTTCGTATCCTCGCGCTGTGGTGGTGGGGATATATCCAGTACTGGTGTCTCGGACCGTGCAGCGTCCATGCGACGAGTATACTGCGCACTGAGTTGAGCAAGTTCCTCGTTCCGTGCGTTGAGGACGGTCGTCTCCTCCAAAAACTGCTCCCGAGCAGCCTTGAGCTCTGCGATTTCCCTAACTAAAGCTTCTCGTTGTTCGGTGAGCGGTATGAGTTCGTGCTGGTACTGAGACTTCAGGTTGTCTAGGCGCATCGTAAGCGACCGACTGATATGGGTAGAGGGTACATCTCCAGGAGGTGAGACACCGGAAGAACTGGAATGATAATAAGTGGCTGTATGGACCATTCAATAATGGAGTAAAACCTCTTTGATGTACATAGCTCCTCCACCTCCGCCAGCGTCAGGTCTCGCTCCACCTTTAGCTTAGATAAGTCCTTCTCCAACTGATCGAGGTTCTTGCTGAGCTCTTCGGACAACTGCCTTCGCGCTTCTTGCCTGTTGGTCTCACCATTCAGAGCCGTGAGTTTCGCCGCCTGGCCCGACAGCAGTACTCGCAGGCGAATAACCTCTGCCTCGGCATTTCGGCGGGCGACCAACTCACGATCATACTCCTTCTGTGCTACGGTGAGGCCGTGCAGATACTGTTGACTGGTTCTCTGTGAGTAAAGCAGTAAGCAAAGGCTGCGATTGAAGTGATCGGTAATACCTTTGTTCCGTCATAACGAGCCCTGAGCTCATTGCAATCCATTCGCTTTTGCTCCATAGCCAGCAACGTGGCCTCCATGAAAGCCTTTTCAAACTTGACTTGTTGCAACCCCTTCTCATTCGCATCAGCGAGTGCCTCCTGCAGCCTCTTCACCACCAATTCATACGATTCACCAAGGACTGGTGTCGGGGTCGTGGACTCTGGAGTTGTGAGAGTGATCCGCATGGTCGAAGGCATGATGTTGAGCGATGTATTAGAGTCGACGCGTTTCCGCTCGTGTCCATATGCCAACGTAGGAGAGGGCGACTCGGAACCTGCACGTCCCCGTGAAGGAAACTCGCGAATCATATTGGGGACAGTATCTTTCGCCTCTAACGCCTCTTTCATGGTATTTGCCACAGGGAGTAACGAAGATTCCGGATGGGGGAGTTGGGCAGGTGGCTTGTAATTCCTTGGGAGGGAGTTGGAGTTGGCGGCCGCTGTAGATGCTAGTGATCTCTTTGAACTGTCTTTGGCTACCTCAGAGATCTCATCCAGTGATTTAAGCGGTGGCACGCCCCCGACCGATTTCAAGAAGTCTGAGAAGTCCGACCCCGACATAGAGAAGCGAATGGGAGGTAAAGCAGGAGCGATGAACGTAGCGACGGAAGTGCGCTCTACAGGTGACGACTCGTCCGATCCATCAAACTGCGAGATGGTTGAAACATCTGGGTCGGCCTCCAGCTTGTCAAGTTTGAGATCACTTGGGCGAGGCTTTGGTTTAGACTCCTTGTGTAGGGGGGCAGGTGGCGGGGATGCGGGATGCACACTGTCAGGTTTCCTTTCGAAGTCGCCTTCAGCTTCGGTATCTGTTCCACTCTCAATGCTATGCGGGACATCCGCGACATGTGAGGGAGATGCTGGCGCAGCCATCCCTGAACGGTTATTCCAAATTAGTGGAGACGACACGGAGGAATTTACCCCATCCAATCGGGCTGGTTGTCTGGCCAATGGTGCAACAGGAGAAAGCCGGCCGTTTACAGAACGATTGCTCAGGCCATCTAGCGAGGATGAAACGTTACCAAGGGTATCTGAACGCACTGGATCACGCTCGCTGGTAGGGAGTACTGCACTGCGCAAGGGAGTTCCAGGGCGAGCAGGTGGTGGGGCAGAGTGTGGACCGTAGCAATGAGGATCATATGATACAGTACGCGCGCGGACTGATTCTGGCGTTGTGCGCCCGGTGTCGATCGGAGTTGGGGATGATGACGGGGAATGGTACACGGTCGAGATAGACGCGCTATCACGGAGCGAACTGTTGTTCGATGCACGACGAGACGACATATCGAAGATCGGTTTCGAAGGCGACGAGATAGCAGATGAATCGGCGGACTGGATGGGGAGAGTGTGGGAGCGAATCATCTCAGGTGGAATGCCGGTGGCGACGGCCAACCCTGGATTTATTGACCGTCGCCTCTCATTGCGGCTAGTACTACTGTTAGGCACGATGAGACCGATATTTTGCGACTTATCAGGAGTATTTTTTGCTTCCTGGCTGGAGGGTTTTTTGCCGAAGAGGAAGTTGAGTGGACGTACACCACCATCGTAGCTCTTCCTCCGCTGTACATTTTTGGAACCTCCTACGGACGACGGACTGAGATGTGATTTTCCACTTCCACCGCCTTCTGATAATGAGAGATGTCCGAGGGACGTCCTTGGTTCATCTTGGTCGAAATCATTCGACTGACATGGAAGACTATTGACGAACACTCCATGTTCATTGACGCCTTGAGAAGAAGGTTCGGGTGGAGCTACTGTAATCGAGAATGTCTGAGATGGTCGAGCATCAGATGAAGGTGACGGTGACGGTCCACGTTGCTGATCGCGCCGAGCAGTTTCCCGCCTAACAGTAACAGTGCTCCCAGATTTAGCAGCAGTAGGCGTCTCGTCCGTGGGAGGCAACGAGTTGCGCTTGGTTACTGGTGTTGATGGATTCGTGCGATGGGCGTCGCGGAAGGTATTTGTGGATGCTTTGGATCGCACTGATGCAGATGTGGAGACACCTTCACGAGAGCGATCCGAAGGCTTGTCGAGTGTCAATGTTGAGGATGAGAGCGTACAAAAGGTCACCTACTGCACGTTCTCCCAAGTGCTCCTGGGCATCACGGTCACGGGTTGAGGAGGAGGCACTGCCAGAAGCCGCTTTTTCTTTTTCTCTCTTGCGCTGGGCATGACGTCGAATCTTGGCCATGCGCTCGTTGTGGCAGGCCATACAATATATTCCTTGACTCGTTTTGGCGAAAACCAGTTCGTCGATACGATTGCGACATACTTTGCACTTGAAGCAATGGGCGTGATAAGAGTCGTCACCAGTCATAATAGCTTCGTCGAGAATGGGTTGTTGGCAGATGTTGCAGTTGTAACTGCAATTTGCACAGATGGGGGATCCATCAGAGAGTAACAAGAGATTTGTATCAGCTGTAACTTGGTGGTTGCACTTGGCGCATTTGAAGCAGTCGACATGGAAGAAGGACTGGCTGCACGGTGGAGTTAATGATCTTGGAGAGCGGGGACGTAATGTATAACGTACCCAAATGCTACCACCAAGCCTCCGCTTTCGTTCACGGCCGACTGCTTGCAGCCGGGACAGAGGTTATTCTCGATAGCGGTGAGTGGGTTTACTTGGCCCTGATCTGCCATGGGTATCTAGCGTTGGGGACGCCGGGGGAACCCAACCGACGTGAGGGCTGGAGCTGACGTGATTCCGAAGGAAAAGACAGAGTGACCGATGACTTTGAGGGTCTAGTATGGGGTGGAATTCGCAAGTAAATGAGCGTCAGCAATGACGAGCACGATGGCGAGGGGATATGTATGTTTTCGTGGTCGTTGCCGCGAATGGGCCGCGGGTAATATAGACACGAGGTTAGCGATATGTAATTATTTTTGTTTTCGTGACATGTTTTTTCCTACGGATGTCATAAATATTATGTATTTTTCTCGAGAAAAATTAACCGCAACCCGGCCCCGACGATCCACTGACACAGAAAACACGAAATAGCTATTACTCCCCACAGAAGACGCTTTCTTGACTTCCAGTGGTGTCCAACAGAGTCTCTGATCTTGCTGAAGGTGTCACGCAAGTCAACCCCGCTTGCAGGGGCGAGTCAGCACCTCTAGCACATATGTACTAGTCGTTCTCTTCTCCACTGCGACAGCTGTCTGGTGGCCTTACTGCCTTGAGCTGCATCTCCCTGGCAACTTGCCGTGCGGGTGTTTTCCCTGCCGCCATCCACCATGATATGACGAAAGCAGCTTGCAGCCTGTGTTGCATCCCTGCAGGCACATATCTTTTATAGCTGACCAAGGGAAACGTTGTACACCACAAGTCCTGGATAAGCTTGACGTGCACTAGTGCATAACAAGGTTATGCAGTACTTTGGTGATAACTTGTGTCCGTGTATGTTGGTGTGAGCTGGTCGAACACAGCAGTTACCAAATTGGGACAACAAGTGGACAAGGCAGTGATCAAGCCACTGGGATCTCACTCTCACCTTCAACTCAGTGCCCTTGCTCACGCACCACCACACTCTGGCGACTTGTTTCCTTCGTCGTGGAGCGGCGCCGCCGAAGGGCTCGGGACAGACAACCCTCTAACGAATCATCTTTTATCACTCGCTTTCCTTACTGCCACGCTCCCTATACTTGCCCCTTAGTCAAGTAGAATACCATGCCTCTCCCGGATAGCGGGCCTTTGTCTCTTCACGTTCATTCCAGCCTGGGAAATGCAGTGCAGTCGAAACCCAAGCAGGCCATGATTATCCGGATGACTGCCGAAACCCTCGAAGCGCTCGAGGCGTTTCCTAATCATCCAGAGATGCATTTCGATTTTGGTGGCAATCCGGTGAGCCCTCATTCCATCCGTCCACACTCGAAAATTGACCATACTTCCAGGGGATCCACATCGGGGAGGCATTCTATCCTATGCGCTCACAGAAAGAGAGCTCCCCGCACGAGATATACTTACGCATGTCCACAGCTGCAAAACCCAACGTTCCACTCAAGCTGTATGCCAATGTTATTGGAAAGCTAATGGTCGAGCGTGAACTTGGTGCAAAAATCACAGACGGCGTGCGTCAGCGTACCATAGAAGCCAAGAAGGCCCACTCGGAGCGACAGGCCATTCTTCTCGACCAACCTCCAATACCCGCACCTGGATCCAAGCCAACAAAACGAAAGACCCCAGGTTCCGGTACGGTCGTAAAGAAATCGGTTACTCCGATGGATCAACTTCGGGCATCGTCCTCGTCTATAGCGCCCCCACGCAAGGTCTCCCCCCTTCCACAGAATCCACCTTCGTCTAGAGCAAATGTCGACGTTAGAAGGCGTCTCGTACATTGTCTAGCTATGCAGCAACGTCTAGCTGATGATGCAATACGAATGGTCGGTGGCGCGAACATCAGCGCGCCAGCTCGAGAAGACTTGCTCAGACTCCTCGAGGACGTGAGTTCTCGGTGTTATCCTTTCCTCTATGCACCGCTAATAGTGACGTTCACACCTCGAAAGGTTGCCGAGCAGACAGCTCCTTCCAAGAAGGGTGACAAGTCACCACGTCCTTGGACACTCAAGCCGCAAACATGGACCGAGGTGCGACCTTACGAGTGGCCAAAGCTCACTGAAACTGAACGCACGTCCATGGCCCGACAAGCGCGGCTCGCTTTCAAGGCGTTGAGGATACCAGAGTCAGATCCAGCGTGGGATAACGTACGTTATCGGAATACTGTTCCTGTAATCGGAGCCCCTTCGTCGATCCCACCATCCGTTGCGTCCAGCAGTCGGTCATTGGCGGCTACTTCGTCTGTATCCGCATCTGCACAGTCTGAACCCAAACGGCCCCTGATGTTAAAGGAGACCAAGGCAAAAACAAAGCCAGATGCTTCACGTATGAAAGGCGAGATTTCGATGAAGGACGAGAGCGCAAAGGTTTCTACCTCGCGCGTCGCTGCGGTAAAGAAGGATAAACTAGAGAGGCTTGCCAGTTCGTCTTCGGACAGCGCGGGTACAAAGTCCGTCCCAACGCGACGGCTGCCTGGCTCTGGGTACCAGGCCAAGAAGGCCTTAGAAGTACCTGGTGCCCTCGCAGATGGCGCTGCTCCGAAGTCTGCCGATCCTCGGACAGCACGATATTCTCTACCAGCTTCTTTACCTTCAAAACCTGCCTCGCCACTTCCACTATCACCTAGTGCTCCGACAAGGAAGACAGCTACAGCCGCGCCACCAAAGCCTACCAAGAGAGCAGAGGAATCCGATCGAGAAAGAGGTCAAGAGATGGAGAGGGATCGGGATCGGGATCGGGAACAAAGGGGGCGGGAAAAGAGAAGGGAATTAAAACTCAGGGAACGCGAAAAGGAGAAGCTTGTGTTGGAGAGAGCCGCGCCTACTACTGGCTCCAAACGCAAGACTGCCAACCTAGATCCCGCAAACGCTGAGGATGAGGATTCATTTTCAAAAGCCGACCCTATCCCTAAGAAACGTAAGATAGAGGAGGGTCTCCCGCTGACAGTGACGTCCTCGTCCTCCAAGCCTCGTGACTTGCAGTTACCCAAGAAACCTGTGCAGGAAGCTAACCCCTCACTACGTCAGAAGATCAAAAAAGAATCCTCATCGTCACCTCCTTTACGAGGCTCTGTGTCTGGTCAAGACAGGCTCTCATCCTCACCGTCACAGCCCTTAAAGGCGGACAGGCCCAAGGTAAACGGAACCTCGTCGAAGACTAGGCGGAAGTCGCCTATCTACACATCTTCCGAGGACGAAGGAGAGATCCGCCGAACGGAGCCGCAGACGCGGCAGCGTAAACCCTCGCCCATACCCCCAGTGATTGATTTCAAGTCAAATGGGAAAGATTTCCGACACCGTCCTCGCGCGTCGTACCCCCTCCCCTCTGACCATGCGGCCCTCCGGGCAATATACCGGTCTTCTTACGCCAACTATCTAGGCGCATTTTCAAAAATTGTCATACAGAAGCAAAAGATCGAGGCTATCTTGAAAGGAGAGCCTGAGAGCGATGTAGACCTGATGGATCCTGACGAACTGACGAAACTCAGTCTGGAACACAAGGCGCTCAAGGAGGAGCTCGAGGCCATCCAGGAGATGTACGTGAAGGGGAAGAGTTCCTCCTCGTCGGAATGAATGAGGTGATGATGGCCAGGCTATGGTCTATCGTCGTATTGGAAGCTGGACCCGAACTTATTGGAATAACAGGAGCCCCCGGCATAATATAATACCAAGTTCATTTGATCCCGCCCCCATCCACCCTACATCATGGTACTATCCGAAGCATACTTACCCTCTTTTCCTGCCGCCGATTTGTTCCATTTGCATACAATTTCCTCATCGACAGTGGAATTTGCAAATTTGTATACCAGATTTATTAGAATGTACTTGAATGTCCTCCCACTTGTCATTGCAGGGGATATTATGCAGTGTCTCCCGTCTCTTGTTAACCCTAACCCTGACTGCTTCGAACGTGTTACGCGTGACCTCGAGCGCCACGATAAACTGTAGTAAACCATTGCCTTTGAATCAAGCTTTGAAACCTGTAAGAATACTTCAAAGTCTGGTTCACCTGGATTTCGATTCTGACCACTTACTGACTAGCATGCAATGTGACTAATATCAGTATTACGACCGTTGATTATGTTCTCGGACGCCGCACCTGGTAAGCATTAGGCTAAGTCGCCGGAATTACTCGTTCTGGCTTTTGTGAAATGGCCCCTGTTCAACTTGAACTTCGACTCTTTCCTCTTGTCATCCCCTTGCTTTCTACTTCTCGCCTACCACAGTTCAGTGGTAGCCGAGTGTATATTGCACGAAGTTCCATCTTTTAGTCCCTTCAACCCGTTTTTCGCTGTGGACGTTGAAGCGCCGTTCCTCCAAACAAGTCAGAGTCGGCTGGGTAGGTGGACATCACCCCGCCCGTGTAACAAGTATTTGTGATGACCTTTCCCGTTGCAGTTAGTTTCCAAACGCCACCTATTGCCGGTAATTCACTTGAGGCAGGTACCATTCCGATACTTGGAAACGTCACTGACATACCAGCATTGTTTATATTCTACCCAGTATTCGCTTTTCCGCAGTCCGGCTATAGCATATAGTGGTACAGACACATTCATAATCATCATCTTCGCTCCATAATATTATCGTCAACGATGCCGCCTCCCGTCGCGGGAAGTCCAACACACCCTTCTTCTTTCAGCTCTTCCCCAGGAGCCGCTTCTACTGCCCATGTTTCTTCCATTTCCGAGGCGCCATCCATCTCCTCGTTTGTTTCCTTACAAGACAAGCGGGCATCTGTAGCTAGCTCCAGCAGACACAGCCATCTCAATTCACCCCCAAGTTTTCCCCAGATAGATCTTCCCAGATGCGCAGATTCTTTGCATTGTGTCCCTTCTTATGGACAGTCTTCTCCGATCAATATCCCCTTGAAACCAGGAATGCGGCCTTCGCAATTCGGACCCAGCCCTGTTCATGACGCAGGCTCTTGCTTCGGGACGCATTATGGTGTTCTGGCCCAGGATTCACCTCACTCGAGCTCCTCGTTGAGGGGCTCAGACTCGTCTGGATATGCGCAGACACATTCTACGTTTTCTCCTCTCTCTACCGTAAGTGTGTCTCGCACTGTAAAATTTCCCTTTCTCGTCTCATGCTTTCCTATGGTATTGTCTGCCCTTCTTTTGATATGATACTCTTATTCGGTGCGTCGTCAGTCTCTAGGACACTATACGTCCTACTGCGCATACGGGCAGTCTCCACGTGTATACTACAGCGAGCAAAGTTCACCACTAACTAGCTCACCATCTACCCGAGTTGATCAAAGGCGATCTCCTTCCATCGTATCCACTTCCCCTCACGCGTCTCCGGCTTCACAAGCGGAGTTTTTTGCTCGTAGCTCACCCCCCACACCGCCGATGGTAATTCTAAATACTGTCAACAATTTTTTCTCTGCGACCACTCCGCCCGGTCCCCACCTACAAATTGGCGAAGCTTGGGGGGAACGACGGCAATCCAAGATATATCACAACCCAGTGCCATCAGATCAGGACTACCATGACGGTATGACACTAGGGACGCACCACTCAGCATCCTCACTTCCGCAGTACGATTCTCGTAGTTGGCACGACAGCTATCATCTTCACCGGGAGGAATGTGGACAGCCGTACTACACAGGGAGTGGACCAGATAGCGAATTCACCAGGTCCTTCCCACAACCCCGATCCCCTGTGTCATATGTCCCCTCTTCAACCACAATGCCAAGTTTTGGGTCAGTGCTCCAGATGAATAATGACAGTGACACTGTTCGTGCAGGTAGGTTGCGGGAAGATAAGGGAGCGAACGATTTCGGGCCTGCTGGAGAGAGCTTACAAGTCCCGGATGAGGAAGCCGTGAGTAGTTTACTCTCGGCGTCATGCAGTTTTATATTTATCACAGGGCTATATTGTGCACTCACTTGAAAAGAGTTATGTTGGACGTCAGCGAAGTACCAGAGGTGTGACTAGAGCGCCCTCGGCTTCTTCTTTTCAGTCCTGTGCTTCATGTCCAGCCTTGCATCCATCTGCGCATGTGACCTTGGATAAAGTCGTTGAGCCGGTCAAGGACACCCCCGCTCTGGGACACCAATGCTCTGCATCAACGCCTTATACACCACCACAAGCTGCCGTGCCGTTGCCACAAGTAAGCCAGACTTTGGTCCAGTCATGCTCCCAATCACACTCTCAGTCGTCGATTGTTGGTCATATACCTGGCCGATTGCCACTGCAGGCTTCTGCTGTGTCCCTACCACTCTTATCTTCTTCATACCTCCCGCAGCAAATCCCACACGGGAAGCAGCGCTTCCCACAAGAGTAAGTCCTTTGTCGATCGTGCCATATCTTAGGGGTATCTCACTCATGGACCGATGTCAGTTATCCTTACCACAGACCCATCCTTGCAGCAGGTGCACTAGGACATTCATCAGTCACGGACAATCCTGTATCTTCTACGACACAAACAATGTCCGGCCAACCCTTGTATGCCTCCCCGGCTCCAGGTACTTCCTTGATAGTACGTGAACAAACGCTATCATCGACGCTCTCGTCATTATCGCATACCTCTTTAAAGGGGGTGTGCGAGAACCCTAGGAAGGAGCGGTTTTCCCGTGTATTCAGTCGAGGAGTTGGCAGAGACGATGACAAGGAAGAACAGGACAGGGAAAAAACGGCCAAATCCGTGGAGCGGAGAGAAATGAGGAAGAAGTTTAACAGCGTGTCGTGCGGAGGGGCAGTTGATACTAGGGAGACGACAGTAAATGACGTTTATTCCCTGAGCTATCCAGTGGAAACCCCTGACACGTCCCTCCAGCTCGTGCCTCCTTCCAAGGACCGGCAAGGTTTCCTTGGCCGTTTATTTCACAGAGAATGCGTAGAGAAGCAAGAGAAAACCCGCGTGCGAGAGGTGGGTCTTTTACCCGTCTTACGATGGTCGTGGTCAGCTGATTTGGTGCAGGATATCGTGGAAGTCTTGATATCTACTATACCACCAGGGAAGATCGAGATGACACTCGAAACCGTTGGGGAAACAGGCATGCATGATCAACTACCACCAATTCCTGCATTGACTTCTGAATTTATACTCCTACAGCTAGAGATGTGATCCTTCCAATGATCAGGCAGTGCCTAGAGGTTTCAGCGGAAGTGATGGAAATCGTACCAGTTCCCGGGCTCGCTGAGGCCGTGCGTCTGCTCTTGGATATATGGGACGCATGTGAGCAAGTTGGGGTATGTGTCATTTGTTTTTCCTGCTCAAGGTGTTATTTGACATCTTTATTGCCTTGAATTTCTTCATTCGTGTCTTGGCCCTGAATCGTATTAAATGGACCTTGCCGAATACTTGGAATGGAATGTACCATTACATGGTGTGCAGGAAAATCAACTGTTGTGTCTCCGCTTAACACGACGGTGCACCGCGATGGTATTTTGCATCCATAGAGAAATCGTCGAAGCAGGGGAAGCAGTTGAACAAGAACTTTCTCAACCTCTTAAGCAGCTTTGCCATACTCTGAAGCAGGTCAGTCAATCTCCTGGTAACGAAATGGTACCCCGTTGATATGCACACCCTTCCCACAGGTGTGCAAGTTCTTGCACGGACTGACAGACAAATCAATCTTGACTCGGTTCTTCGCACGGAGGAAGTTCAAGCAGGATATCAAGGCGTGTGAAGATGAAATTTCAGACACCTTGGCTAGGTTCAATGTGGGTATCCGTTTCATCACTCCTTGTCTTGCTTTAAACTGTAGTCATCACAGATATCCACGCATGTGCGAATCCTTAAATGGGAGCTTTCGGAGAAGTGGGAGAAGGGTCCCTGTAATGATGCAAAAGCATGCAGCTCATATGCTGTAGAACATGATCTCAGCCCTTCACCATCGACGGGGTGCATTCAGTGCCGCATGTCGCGGTCCCATAATCCCGAGGAGGACCGCACACACGAACCTAGGTCACAAGGGCCCCTAGCCCGCGGTGAAGACCAGCAAGAGAACCTCGAAAATTCTCCTATATCCTATCCGTTGAATCAAATTTTGGAGATTTGGGCTGCCGAGAGCGCTGAAGCGGAAGCACTCGATCGTGCTTCCGCGCGCGTTCATTTGCAAGATATCCTGAGCATCCGAGATGAGAGCGAGTTGAGGTCTCGGCTCGAGGTTTCACCTGAAGAACTTCCCGAAACCGTTGCTGCGTTGAAGCAGGAGCTGAGAGAGATGGAAACCGTAGAACATCCTGCGAGGTAGAGGATGGTTATATCTGCCCATTCATTGTCGATGTTGAATTATCGTATTTGTAAACTTCGTAAGGTACCGGTCACTGGTACACGAAGTGTACGTTTATTTTGTTGCAACTTCTACACCGAGTCAATATCCCGAAAACATTCGTCATTTATCCTTTCGTTTTGAGGTCATGTCCCTTGTGAGCGCATGCTGAGCCCACTAAGAAGGACTCCGACTTATGGTCTGGCTTGTCGATTATTCACCACCTCAACGTCACTCGCACCCACCGAAGGACGCAAACAACGGTCGAGAAATGCAACCTCACAGACCGCCATAGCCTCTAACGGAAGAAAAGAGAAAGGCTTCAGGCAAGCTGAATATCAGCCCTCGGAGCATGGTGTGCCCCTTCCTAACACCTATTCATTCCGTGTCTCTGACAAAAAAATTCAAATGTCTAGCGAAACGAAACCAACTTGGGGTGCAGATGCTTTCGCGCAAGCTACATGCGCAGATATTTCAGAATGTTTCTTTTCCTCCACCCGAATCTGCATTCGTGCAGATTGCACAGGAACATCTAGAGATGCATGGCTTGAACCCTAAACAGGGGTCCGTTTTACCAGATACTGGTTTCACACTTCCTCCTCTGCAAGGTGCCGACATTGACGAGCATTTCTACAACATCGGATTACGAGCTTCTCATCCTTGGCTTCCCCTCGCACAGCAACTCGCTGTATCCGACCTTCCTCCGAGACCAGACTACTGGGATGTGCAATCCGGCTGGACGAAGTATTACTTCCATTCTGACGGGTCGAGTTATAGCGAATATGTCGATTTTCCGCAACACGATGGAAAGCCAGAAGAAATCCTTGTATTCGATGTCGAAACAATGCCCTCCTACCACCCCTATCCCGTCATTGCCTGCGCCGCCTCCAATACCGCTTGGTATACTTGGATATCACCATGGCTATTGAGGGAGTCCACTGAAGCACAACATCTAGTCCCTCTAGGACCGGCGGAGGCCCCACGTATTGTCGTCGGACACAACGTCTCATATGACAGGCAACGTATTTTGGAAGAATATAATTTGAAAGGCACGAAAACGCGCTTTCTTGACACAATGGCTCTCCATGTTGCCGTGAAAGGTATCTCTTCCCACCAACGTCCTGCGTGGATGAAACACCGCAAGTCGAAAGCGGAGAAGCGTGAGCGACATATGGAGGCGGTCGAAATGGTTATCGGGATGTTGCAGAACGCGGAATCCCAGTACGAGCGGGAACCAGATGAAACTCGCCGCACGGATCTTCTCCGTCTTCGTAAAGAGTTAGAGGAGGGCCTCGCACAGCTCCAATCAGAAGATTTCGATATGGAACAAGAAGAAGAGTCAAAGAAAACTTGGGAGGACTTGACATCTGCCAACTCCCTCGCAGACGTTGCCAAGCTCCATTGCAATATTGACGTCGACAAGGAAATACGTGAGGAGTTTTTGAAGGCAACTCCCTCTGAAATACTTGACAGTATTCACGACTTTTTGAGCTACTGTGCAAATGACGTGCACGTCACGCACAAAGTTTTTTCACAGGTTCTACCCTCCTTTTTTGAGCGATGCCCCAACCCTGTTTCCTTTGCTGGCGTGCTCACCATGGGATCCAGTTTTCTCACTGTAAACGAATCCTGGGAGGCGTACCTGAATCATGCGGAACGGACCTATCATGAGCTGGAGTCAAGAGTCAAGAAGCGTCTGGTGAACCTCGCACAGCAAGCAAAAGAAATGGTAGAGGATGCTTCATGGAAGGACAGTCCCTGGTTAACGCAACTTGACTGGACGCCGAAAGCCGCAGGTAAATCCCGAGGAATCTTGGCTGACGACCAGGCATGTCTGCACCTAGGATCTTTCGGGATTTATTTCTGACTAAACGTTAGAAACTTGATTCGCCGCCTCAGCCGCAGCCCAACTCCAAGATCCTTCAGCCTGCATGGTTCCGAGACCTTGTCAAGAACAGTCCTCTCTACCCCAGCACTATAAACCGTATACTTCCACTCTTACTCAAGATGACCTTCGATGGCCATCCACTCCAATATACCGTGCAGGACAAATGGCACTATGTCCAGAATGGCATACTTTGCCGCCTACCCACTGCGGGGAAAAAGAAGATCCTCACGATCCTGTCGAGCACCCATGGCATACCAAACCTAAAGAACAACCGATTGTATGCCTCCGACATTTCGTTGGCTCTTGATATATCCAGTGGAAGGCATGATTTGGAACTGGAAGAACGCATCCTTGCCCTTGCGAGGTCACTCGTGGATTGCAAAGATTACCAGGATGACCCTTCTCTTCGCCAATTAGATTGGCGTCTCGTCTCGGCATCTGAAACCATGGACCAACCGGCCATGTCTCCGCCGATAAAAGATCCGAAGGCCAAGGTATACTGGCCAAAGTGGTATTGGGATCTTGCGAGACCCAAGAAGAACGCGCCGCCTGGTACCGTCGATATCACTGTACGCAATCGCATAGCCCCGATCCTCCTACAGCTATCATGGCTGGGCTGGCCACTTTTCTATTCGCGCGAGCACGGGTGGACGTTCCGTGTGCGCAAGGATGCGCAATTTTCCACTCGCTTGTCGCCTCTCGACTTTTTTGACAATGCTGATCAAGCATTGATGGAGATGGTTCGAGGAGATTACCTCTTCTACAAGCTCCCCCATAAAGATGGAGAGAAAGCTAACGTAGGCAGTCCACTGGGGAAAACTTTCATGAAGTATGCCCAGGACGGAACGCTAACGAGCCCAGGAGGTGAAGCGAACGAGGCATTGGATATGAATGCGCAGTGCAGCTACTGGATCAGTGCACGGGATCGCATTCTGAATCAGATGGTTGTCTGGCAAGATGACAAGGTCAACATGCAGATAGAGGATGGGGGTACACAACCTTCTGACTCGTCTGACTCACCGTCTAAGTGGGGCATGATCCTCCCACAAGTTATCACGATGGGCACTGTGACGCGACGTGCTATAGAGAAAACATGGCTCACTGCAAGCAATGCGAAGAAAAACAGAGTCGGTTCTGAGCTAAAGGCCATGGTACGAGCACCCAGGGACTACGCAATCGTGGGTGCGGATGTCGACTCCGAGGAACTTTGGATTTCTAGTTGTATGGGAGATGCGCAGTTCGGTTTACATGGCGCGACGGCACTTGGGTGGATGACGCTCGAGGGGACAAAGGCTGCTGGCACCGACTTGCACTCCAAGACGGCCAGTATACTTGGCATATCGCGAGATCAGGCAAAGGTCTTCAACTACTCTCGTATCTACGGTGCAGGTATGCGACACGCTATTCTACTCCTGCTCCAGTCCAATGCGAGCATGGCCCCCGAGGAAGCGCAAAAGCTTGCAGAAAACTTGTATGCTACTACGAAAGGCAAAAATACGTACCGATCTGATCTCTTTGGGCGGAAATTTTGGTACGGTGGTACGGAAAGCTTCGTCTTCAACAAGCTGGAGGAAATTGCGCTGTCGGACCGTCCTCAGACGCCTGCCCTGGGTTGCGGAATTACTGCTGCATTGTCGAAGGAGAACCTTCCAGATGAATTCGGCTCTGACTTCATGACATCACGTATTAACTGGGTTGTTCAATCATCAGGGGTGGACTATCTACATCTCCTCATTGTCGCGATGACTCATCTCATTGCTAAGTACGACATCAACGCGCGGTACCTCATCTCTGTCCATGATGAGCTTCGCTATCTCACAACCGCGGAGGATCGTTACCGCACCGCGCTCGCGCTGCAGATTGCGAATCTATGGACGCGTAGCCTATTTGCGTTCAAGTTAGGAATGGACGATCTGCCGCAAAGCGTAGCATTTTTCTCGGCCGTCGACATCGATCACGTCTTGCGCAAGGAAGTGGATATGCCTTGCATCACACCCTCACATCCTACACCGATACCGCCCGGAGAGTGTTTGAATATTGTCAGCATCCTGGAGAAGACTAATGGAGGATCGCTGTGGAAGGATGGCAGAACGATGTTCCATGACACATCCAAGCATGCGAGCAGTAGTCTAAGCGGATATCAACCTGCCGACTGTCTCAGGCACCGAGCAAGCAGTGCTGCCTTCCTGCGCGCTCAAGCGACGGGCGAACTTGCTGAGGTCAAATATCTCGCACAGCAAGCAGGACAGGGTGCTGGTAAGAAAACTGGAACCAATAAAAACGGAAAAACGAAACGTCGGCGACGCGAGCAACAGACTCTCCCATTTCTTGGCCAGATTGACTGGGAAGCGGTTCAAGAAGTGCTACAGGCGGGTTTACATAGCGAGGCTCAAGTGATACATTAAGTTCGTGTACATAGCGACTTGAGCAATTTTAATGACGACCGCTCGCATTGTTATGTGTAAAAGGAACGGTGGGAATCTATGTATGCGCAAAATTGTTCTGTGTTTTCAGAACTTGTCCATGATGGGCTCGTCACTTGTTCTCAAAGGCCCCGGTGTCCGGCTCCTGAGCCATCGAAGCGCAATCCTTCGACACTCAAGTCGTGGCGTACTTCAGCCAAATTTCGATCGTTACAGTACCATTCGCCTCTTCTTCAAACAACAGACAGCTCCCCCTGTCAATACAAAAACTAGTTCTCGGGACGTACGATTTCATGTGTTGGAGGATGCAGGCTCCCCACACAGATGCAGGATATTTGTGCGCCTGAATCATTCAAAGGTCAAGCACGAGTCACAGCATGGTCATTCTACTAGTTCCGAGCATGGCAGCTCAGAGATCGAGCCGCCGCCGCCACCATTGAACTGGGAAAACCATTCAAGGCTCTATCGCAGATTAGCTGAATCACTTTCGCATCTGCACCGTCCTACGAAGGATGATTTCCTCAAGGTCGCGGATGGTTTCTGGCAACGGTTGCACATCCACTTCAAATGGTTTACTATCAGGTCGTTTCGTCGGTTCAATGCAGATGACATCTCTGCATTCATTACCTGGTTCCTCATGAGTCAGACTCTTTGGATTTTCATTGGCACGTATGTCCGTCAGTCTCTTATCCCCATTCATTGACTAATTTCATCCAGAACCACCTTTTTTTCTGTTATCTTTGCTACCGCCAATAGCTTACGCTTGCAAGGTGATTTACTCTTGAAATAGGAAGCAGAGATGGACTTACATCTCGTTTATTAGAATATGTTGCACGGGGTATCTCTAATTACCTGACAGGTGAAACTGGTGCCACCGTCATCTTCGAGTCGGCCATTGTACCAAAGTGGAAGGACTCGCGGATATCATTCAAGAACGTATACATTTCTCGACGCCCTCATGTGACTCCTCCCGCAAGAAAACTTCTCGGCCACAGAGCAGCAGTCGGGTACGACGTTAGCAGTCACCCTGCATACAACGACCCTGGAGAGGAAGAAGAAGAAATCCTTCCAAGCCATGCAGAGGATGATTTAAATTACACCATGTTTGATTTGAACGTCGACTCGATCGATGTTACGCTATCTCTGCGACGCTGGTTTGACGGAAAGGGACTTGTCGAAGATGCAGTGGTCAAAGGCGTGCGTGGTGTGATAGGTAGGAAACATAACACTGGTAATAACAGGAGTGTTGATATGCCCCTGCAGATCGTCGTTCTGTTCGTTGGGATCCAGAAAATCCCCTTGACCCAGCGGCCTTCCGCCATCCCGCTCGTCCGGGAGACTTCGAGTTGCAATCACTTCAACTCGAGGACGTCCTCGTCACCGTTTATCAGCCGGGGGAATTCCGGCCGTATACTTCGTCTATCTTTCGCGCTGACATCCGGACACTGAGGAAGCAATTCCTCTTTTACGACTTCTTGTCTGCAGAAAATGTGGTTGGACAATTCGACAACTGCCTTTTCAGTCTACACAAACCGCAGAGCATTGGGCGAACGACTGAACAAGACCTTAAAGACGGACAATGGTTTCGAATGGTAAGTGAGGTGCTGCCATTCTCACCGGCTTGTGCAACATGGTTTACTTGAGCAGTCCAGGATTCGTATAGATGGCGTCAATGTAGATCATTTGCAAAACTCCACAACTGCTCCAGGTGGACCCCTTTCTTGGATTACTTCTGGAAAAGTCGATGCTGTTTTGGATATCAAGTTCCCTCGCGGCCCTCAGGATGAATTTCCGTTGAATATCATTCTTGGGGAGCTGGCAGATGTCATTACCACGGCCGCGACCGCGTCACTTAATATCGATCGTATTCCTGGCCAAAGGGAGCTTGCAAAACCTCCTCTAAGCGCTCCTTTGACCGAGAACGAAACGAACTCTGATAACACTACGGTTGTGATCGATATAGATTTACGGTTCCGCGACTTGAGGGCCTCAGTACCGTTGTTTACTCCGGACTTGTCCTATGTCAACAATGCTCTGATCAGGCCTATCGTGGCATTTATGAAGTGAGTAGTAATTATGACATTACAGTTACAAGCTGATCCCTCAATATTGTATGTAGTGCTCATCATACTCTTGTTCCCATTCACTGTAGGGTTGTGAAGGATTTATCGGACTTTGATGGCGCATGGACAGTTAGTGTTCCGTTCTTTTTTCTTAGTTGAACCCATCTTCACACTATCCTAACCTAGATGTGGGAGAGTAAGCACAATCCTCTGCGATGTTTAAATTTGATTACCATGATCTGTTCCTAGCTGGTTTAATGGATGAAATATCTCAAAAGGTTTGTCGACGAGCAAAGTGGGAGCACTACAACTGAAATTATGGGGATTCACTTTCCAGGTTTACGATGCTTTGGCGAACCACGTTGCTCAGGTCAATATGAACCGGCGCGTAAGAGTGGTTGGAATGTGGAGTCTGCAGATGACAGCGAGCGCGATGTTGTCAGCACTGAGGAACATGATAGATCCCATGACTGCCCAAGTCAGGGATCTGTACTACGCAAACGGGGTCCGGCCGTACGATGTTCTAGTTCCTGGTCCGTAGGGGAGACTATGATATCAATAAATAAATAAATATTCTTTCGGATTTTGTGTAAATATTATTAGTTTGGTCGTGCTTGGTGCAAAGAGTAAAACGATCGTCGACAGCAAGATTCATCGCGCAAAGACATCAACGAGAACAACAAGCTCGGTGAGTACACATAATGCCATGTTACCTTGTAAAATTTGATGGGGTGATACGATTGGGGCGATTGGAAGTTTGGAAGTTGGGTGGAAAGCTCTCTGTGAGATGGATGGGGTAGCTTTGGCTTGGATGCTGATGGGACAACTCTCGACAGGCTTCAACCTTTCGAACATGTCTATCGCCACCAAGATCCTGCGTACTGCCAATGCTCCGAGCACTTCTCCGGATGAGACGGAGACCAGTGTTGCCCAGGCTTTGCTTGACCTGGAGAATAATGTCCCGGAGCTGAAGGCTGAACTACGCCCCCTGCAAATATCCGCCGCTCGTGAGGTGGACGTACGCGGTGGAAAGAAAGCTATTGTTGTATTCGTTCCCGTCCCCCAAGTAAAGGCTTACCGCAAGGTGCAGCAGAGGTAAGTCTAGACTAAACTGCACTTGATGTTGATATCAATATGCGGGCTCTCGCAAGGCTTACCCGGGAGTTGGAGAAGAAGTTCTCCGACAGACATGTCGTTTTCGTCGCTCAGCGTCGGATGCTCAGCAGACCCACCCGTAACTCGCGCACTAAGCAAAAGAGACCCCGCTCCCGCACACTTACAAATGTTCACGAGAAGATACTCGAAGACCTGGTCTTCCCTACCGATATCACCGGAAAGAGAACGCGGGTTGCCACTGATGGCTCCAAACTCTTAAAAGTGTAGGCGTCGCGAACTCATTAATGATCAAATGCAGTGGGCTGACTGGTTGGGCAGATTTCTCGACCCGAAAGATGCCACATCGCTAGAGTACAAGCTGGATTCATTTTCATCTGTATACCGGCGTTTGACTGGCAAAGATGTAGTTTTCGAGTTCCCTCCCCAGGAGTAGATATACGGATAGGTTGTCTTATCGCATCATGACATTATATTGCATCCAACCAAAATACTATATGGCCATGCCGCATGACGACTATACCGACCGAACCTGAAAGACATATCCGTGATGTCCAGTTTTATCCAGGCTCACTGCTAGTATGATCATGGTGATGAATGGGGGTTTACAAGTGAAGAGCGAAACACTTGAATCCATTTCGTGAATTCCCTTGCTTGGAGAGCAAGGGTTCTGGGAATACCTTAAGAATATGTAACTTTTGAAAGTCCTTCCTTTCCTGGCCGAGTGTGTGAATTTGGAATGTGACCTCTGCAGTAGTAGTTGGTTCCATCCTTCAGTGTTGACTAGTATCTTTGTAGGTTTGGACTTAGTTATTGCTTCACAATAGCTGTAATTTTGAACTTAGGCCATTCCCGCCGCCAAGCAAGGGTTCTTGTCAAGACCGGTTCTCCTCGACAATCTTACTAGAGGGTCCAGGGGTGCAGGGGACTAATGAGGAGGTAAGTCCAGACACTAGTAGGTGCTAGTTAGTGTGGACAGTCAAGTCTGGGTCATATGGACAAAGTCCGGGCACTAGAGAAGCACTGGGAGTAAGTCC